>Ga0209278_1000292_pt1 | contig 46798 bp, 68 predicted proteins | sample JI81BgreenDNA_FD_187504 | JGI IMG/M metagenome (GOLD analysis project Ga0209278, IMG submission 187504) | Wastewater effluent complex algal communities from Wisconsin, to seasonally profile nutrient transformation and Carbon sequestration -... | ecosystem: Engineered > WWTP > Effluent > Algae...
ACGGAACAAAAAAATATCGAAAGTTATCTTTTTCGTAGAGGAAGAACCCGAAGGAATGAGAATTCAATATCAGCATATTAGTAACGATGATTTTGAAACAACGAATCTCGTTTCTGTAATCGACCAAACTACAACAGAACTTCTAAATAATCAAATCAAACAAACAGCTATTGGTGTTTGGAGTTCTCTTGTGCCGGTAGGAAAACAATCCGGAATGTCAATTAAAAGCGGAAGGATAAGAAAAATTAACGGACTTTCGGAGGATAATATATTTGCTTCTTTTGAAAATATCACTGGCGAAACATTAGAGTTTGTAACGGAGCGAACAAATCCTTTTCAATCATCTTGGGGTTACGATAAGAGAATGAAACCTATGTTAATGAATTCCGTTTCTCCTCCTGCTACGTATAAGGCTGTAACAAATAACGGCTATCATCCGCAGGGGCAATTAAGTGGAGGAAATTATGCAAATGGAACTTCAGCTCAAGTATTTATTTATAATGCTTCCGGAACTTACAGCCAAAGTTTTTCAATATCGACACAATTTAGAATAACGAATAATTTAAACACTACGAGCGGAAATTATTTGAGATTAGTATTAATTCGATATGTAGGAGGAACAGCGTTAAATATTTCGAGTATAACAGAGTTAAAACGTTGGAATAATACGCAAGCGCAACAAGGACAAACATTAACTCATAACGAGATTAAAAACCTTACTATAAACCCAGGTGATTCATATGGTTTATTCCTCGAGTTCTATCAACCGAAGCACCCGAACTATGGAACAGAAAGAAGAATCCGAGTTGCTGTTGAAGAAACTAAAATTTTGGCGAGTAATAAAAATGAAACATTTCAAAATAACGATTACAAAAAATATTACGAGGTAGAACTCGAGTATATGATTTCTTCGTTATTCGAGAATATTTCAAATTTACAAGATTTAGAGCCTCCGCAGTATTTAGGAGGAAACGGATCTTTAACGGATAACTTTGATATTAAATTTTATCCAAAATGGAACAATCCAAATACGTTAATTCAAAATGAATTAGCGCATACGGAAAGGCTCGGAAATACAGGTTGGTTCAACGAAAACTTTAACGAACTCGAAAATAATTTCGTAGTTGAATCATTAGAATATTTCGACGAAAACGGAAACCCAACGAGCGCAATAGATTATTTCGCTCCTACAAAAATAAAAGCGATTGTTTCCGGAGTACAGAACGTAACGACAAACACAGAATGCGGTTTTGGATTCGCTTGGGTTCCTAAATTCGAGGAGGATTATAAAAACCTTGATACTCCTTTCTTCCGAAATGTTTACACGAATACTGGAGATAGTTCAGACGGCTACAAAGTAGGAACATTTTATGCTGGTCCATATTTTGGAAACGGAATTAATTCTCGAGCCATAGATGCGAAAAATGTAAAATTTACGGATGTAGGAGGAGGAAAGATTGCGTTTGAAGTAATATTTACTCCGAACTCAAACTTTTATTATGAATTCGACCAAAAGGAAGAAACGGACAGAAATTATGCTTTATGGTTATCCGTTGCCGATAGTAGTTTAATAAGAAACTTTTCGGACAGGGTTTCATTATTACTCGATGTAAATAGTATGATTAAAAATGTTCCTCCGGCTGGTCCACTTCCGAACCTACAAAATAGTTTTATAGAGCATCCATATTCGGAAACAAGTCAAGGAGTAGAAGAATATGACGGATTTGTTCAAGATGATATTCTTTGCAGAATTCCTTTTCAAATTAACTATTTAGAGCAGAATATTAAAAGAATACGTTTTGGAGTAGAGGCTTTTAATCCAAGCACTTCAACGAGTAAAATCCTCGAGAAATACGATATTGATACAACTGTTTTTCCTACGGACGGAAACGGAGTACATCAAATAAATTTCGATAATATTCGAGGCTTTAAATTAGAAATCGGAAACAATAAAAATTGGGTAAAAGTAAAAAGAGAAACCTCTCTCGATGTTACAGGAAAAGCCGGTTATTTAGCTTTTTATGCTTTTAAAATAAGATATGAAGATTGGATTCAAATGCTCGGAGTTCCTTCAGCTTTCTTCGATGCTTCTTTACTAAATAACGGATTTAATAATGATTGGTTTCATTTCTTCGAGGTAGTAGGTTGGAAAGTTAATTTTTATACTGAAATTGATATTGAGGAAGCTGGAACGCTTAAACGATACAAAAATCAATTCCAATTTAAAATTAGGGATTACGATACAAATGATTTTGTCGATACAGCTCACAGATATTATAGAGAACTCGACAACACATTGTTGAACGTAGGAAACGATCCGGAATATGGTAAACCTCTCGGAGTTATATTATCCAACGAACAAACGAGAATCGAAATTGATTTCGAGATAGTAGACAACGGAACGTGGAGCCTTAACAATCTCTATGCTGTAACTACACTTGAAGTCGATAAAGGAGGAGGAATAATGGAAATGAGACAACTATCAAGTGTTTGGGGTTCGGAGTCAGATAATCCGTTGCAGCCTATTTCCGGAGAAACAAAATTAAAAATAGAAATCGACGGAACAGGAAAAGTAGCGACAACAAAATGTATTGTCGAGCCTTCTTTACTCGAGGCAGGAGTAAAGTATCGAGTTACCGGAAGAATAGGATGTTTTACCGAAGGCGTTCCGGTCGATTTAGGTAAATATGAAGCGAGATATGAACCGACTTATGAATAATTATTAATTTTACAAATAAAAAACGATGGCAGATAATTTTACAGTACTGAAACAGCAGCTTGATACGGCTATAAATCCGAACGCTGCGCCAGGGCAAATTTACGCTCAAGACCATAACGATTGGGACACGGCATTTATGAAAATGCAAGGAAAATATGTTGGCTCTCCTTTTATAGCGAGGAGAGCATTTAACGGAGTAGCGAACGCAGGAGATTTATATTGGAACGGAGCATTAAACGATACGAACGGAATCGAGATTATAACAGCTAAAACAACGGCTGATTTAAACGATTTCGGTTTAATCCTTTCGAGAATAGGCTCAGGAGATTTAATTCACGCAAAAGACTACGAAGGGCGTTCAGTTTTCTTTGAATTCAAATCTTATACGGAGGATGTAGATAACAACAATAATGTTATTTATAGAATTCAAGTTATTCCGGACGGAAATAACGTTAATTATTACTATCAACCAACCGATGAATTTATTTGTATTCTCGAGGTTGTAAAAAGTAAATCATCAGGAATGAATCCGTTTGAAGGAGTAGAGATTGATTTATTTTGGAATCGTAGAGGATATGCAGCAGATAGACCAGATTCAGATTTTTTTAAGAGTGTAGGAAGAAAAAAATTTGTTGCTAAAGACGTGAACGGAATAGAATATTATAAAACATTAAAAACAAAAGTTTATCATTTAGGAGTAGAAATAAAAAATTTCGATTCTATTAAAGGTTTAAAACCTCGAATAATGATTGAAAGATTTAAAAGACCAAGAAGGAATCACTCTGATAGAGGAAATGGAAGAGAACAAACAAATTCTCCGGCAGGGTATAAATACACTAATTTTTTTCAATCTCAAATTATCGCTTATGTCGGGAATGGTATGTATAATTATATTGATAGACCTATTTTGCACGACTTAATTGATAAAAGGGTTTATTTAGATATAAATGCGGAGAATTATTTCTCTCAAGTAGATCCTCCGAAAGCACTCGGAAATCAACATTTTGTAACATATCCAAAACCGCAATCTGTAGATATAATAGATGATTCAAATAACTTTAAAAGAAGCGTTCCTAAAAGGAGAAAAGGACACGCACATTGTAGGATTAGATTAGTTATAGAAATAGATAAAATTATGTATATTTCACAACCTATGGTATATTTTAAAATAACAAATCATATGTTATTCGATGACCAAGCAAATGAAATCGATGTAATTAAATATTCTTTTGAATAATTTTTCTATATTTGCAGTATCAATAAAAACATTGGGCGTAATAAACCATCCTTCGGGAAGGTACATAATAAAGCATCCTACGGGAAGCGACATAATAAAACATCCTTCGGGAAGTGTGCCACAAGGCGAAAGCCTTATAAAAAACCGGTTCAATTATGAGCCGGTTTTTTTATTTAACTTTGTCAAAAAATTATTATTATGTGTAACGAAAATTTAAACCTTATAACGGAATTAGATTTCTCGAGCGTAAACGACGAATTGAATTGGTTTAACACTTCCAATAATCCGATCGCAACAGAATCAGGATTCCTCGTGCTTCGTCCGGATTCTCAATTATCCGTTTTTAATAGAGGTTTGGGCCAAATAAACATTAATAACAATCGTGTTAGATGCCTTTTAAATTTAGAAGTAAATCGACCTCTTGCCGGAGTAGATACTGTTTTCTTTATAGTACAGATATGGAACGGAACAAATTTGGTAGGAGAAAACTCGATTTATATCGATAATATACAGCCTGGCCAAGTTGTAAAATATTCCTTCGATAGGACTTATGAATATGACCAATTAAGCGGAAATATTTCGATAAGAATAAAAACACCTCTCGGATTTCAAAACGAAATTAAACTTAAAAATTTGAAGGTAGAGGATTATTTTTTCTGCGAGGAGAAAGTAAGAACATATTTTGTTTTCGAGGATTTATTCGAGGATTCTTTAACGGCACAAAGCGCAGGATTAAAATTACATTCTTGGAAGGAGGATAATATCGAAACATTAACAACCGATTTTCATACTCATAATGCGATTAATCTCGGAGGAAATCCTTTAACGAGTTGGAAATTTGCAAACGCAGAACCTGACGGAAGTAATAGAGTATCGGCTGCCTCGAATCAAAATACATTTAATCCTTTCGTTGATGAGTTCGGATTAATATTTGATACATCGACTTCTTTTCACGGAGGAAAACCGACCGGAACAATAACAAATCAAAACTTTGGCTCCGGAGTTATGAAGTTAGGAGTAGAAAAGCCGGAAATATTAAACGCTAATTTACAGAGAAAAAAAGGAGCGTTTTTTATCGATATAGATTACTCGAAGAATTTAAAAATAGAGGTAGATGTTATTATTAATCAATCGAGTTCTCAATTATACTCGAATCCTACTATTTACAGAAAATACTTTATTGTATGGGATTCGGAAAAATGCCAAAAAGAATTTTATTACTATGGCCAATTAATTCAGAATCCTCAGCAACAAAATCAAATACAAAACGGATTCCTTTCCGGAGTAACGCCTGATATTAAAATTGATACATCAATCCCTTGTAGTCAAAGCGTAAACTTTGAAGGTTTAGCCGGTTCTTATACTTTCGAGGTTAATTTCGGAACCCAAACAGGAATGTGCGGAATTCAATACAACGCTTCGCATATTCCGGATAAATTCGATATTACTTGGAACGGCATAACAGTTTCTACTGGTTACGTTGGTTGCAACGAGTATAATAATCAATTATTAAATGCCGGAGTACCTTCCTCTCAAATAAATACAACGCCACACCCAGGAAATGGAGCAGGGCAATTATTATTCAATAAAACTTCTGCTTTTCCTACAACTGCTGTAATAACTGTAACCGGAGTAATAGGAAATACAGGTTGGAACTTCTCCGGAATTTGTCCTTTTGAACAGCTATTTACAGAAATAACTTGGGACGACACAAACACGACGGAGGACAGAACCGGAAATAATATTAACGAAGTAATTTATTACGGAGGAGTAAATTATCCAGTAACAGGAGCTGTATGGCAAAGAAACAATAACGGAAGTGGTTGGGTAAATGTATCGAATCCGGTAAACGTTACAACTTCTTTTGCTCTTGTAGTCGGAGTTAATGAATTTAGATTAAAAGCAACGGCAGGAGGAAGTGATGTTTATTCAAATGTTTTAAAATATACTAAAAGTAGTAATATAACTATCCCACAAGCTGGATCGATAAGTTTTTCAGCACAAACACCAACAGAATTAAACCTTTGTATTTCACGTTTAAGTGATGGAGGAAGTCCAATTACAGAATGCGGGGTGATATACAATGCTACTTCTCCTCCTACACTTGCGGATAATAAAATTATTTACAATAATAATTTACAAAATGAATGCAAAATATTTACAAGACCAACAGCAGGGGTTTTATATTATTTTACTGCATTTTATACAAACTCTCAAGGAACTTCATTTGTAACTTATCCAATAAAAATTTAAAAAGATGAACGAACAAGAATTACTCGAAATAGTTTACATAGATACAGATTCTTTATCTTGTAACATAGCCACCCAGTGTGCTTATAAAGAGCGTACAATTTCGTACGCCATCGGTGTTAAGTTACCGGAGGAAGGAGAAGCACCAGATGCGATATTTACCGAATGTTGTTATACTCATATTGTACTCGCAGATTTAACGAGTACGACGGATTACAAAAACGATTACTCCGGATTTTATCATCAAAGGCAGCTTTCAACGGAAACTTGCGATTTCTTTCTCCTCGATCTTTCCGACGGCACGGAATATCCGTTAAATACAGCTACATACGGAACTCCTTTTGGTTTTAACTATTTCGCTACAAATCCGAATTTGAAAGGCTTTAAAGTAGAATGGAGAAAGGTATTGCAACAACTCGGAGAAGGAAACTACAAAATAATAAAAAGGTTCACGATTTCCGGAATACCTTTTGAAACCGAATCATATACATTTACTCTGAAAAAATACTCTACCGGAAACGCTGATAAAACGATAAGAGTAGATATTGTAATGAACGGAAGAATAGAGAAGGACGGAATAGAATTTAAAGGAACTAATTGGAAACACTCGTTAAGAGTGCCAGGATTTTTTGGAAGGAGAGAGCCGAAATTCGAGGAGGATAATATCGTTAAAAGAACTTATGAAAAGAATCAAATTTCTATGAGACAAAATAACGAGTATAAATTCCAAACAAACTACATTCCTGTTTGTCTTACTTCGGAAATACTCGATTTTATGTTTTTCGCAAACGATATTTACATGAACGATTATAACCTAAATAATCACTCGTATGAATTTAAAAAGTTCGGAGTAAAAGTTACATCGAACGAAGGAACAACCTATGCTGTAACAACGAGAAAAGCAAGATTGAATTTTGTTTTCGAGGATAAATTTGCGAATAATATTAAACGAAATTTCATATGATAGATTTTAATTACTACCGAAATGAAAGCCTCTCGAAAAGAATAAGAGAGGCTTTAACAAATAAAAAATCCCTTCTCGGAATAGCGATGGGATTAGTCATATTTTTTGTAGCTGCTTTTGAAGAAGTTTCTTTTTTTCTTCCGGAGTATGTAGGAGGAAAAGAATACAAAGAATTTTATTTCCCGTTATTTTGCCAAGTAGAGTTATTTTTATTCTCTACTTTTTTTGTTTTCAAATCGTTCCGTTATAATTCTTGCCTCGATACGAAAATTATTTCGATACTTCTTTCTTTCGTTTTTTTAGTTTCTATCTTTGCGCTTGTATTTAAGTTCTCTCCGGAGAATTATTTAATACTCGCACAACCGGTTATTTTATCGGTAACAATAATATTAATTTTAATCAATGCAGTAAAATGGTGTTTAAAGTAGCTATTACAACGATCTACAAAATGATAACTTTCAAGAAAGGAAGTTTAACTATTTTGTCACTGGGACTTTCAGGAGGAACAACTTTTTATATGAAAAAAGTTCTCGAAGGTACAGACCTCAAACATTTATTAATCCCAATAGTAATTTTCGGAGTTGGGACAATCCTTTACTTTTTCTTTTTAATATTCGACTTTTATACAGGTGTTCAAGTAGCGAGATTTAATGCGAGGAGGAAGAAAATCGAAGGAGGAACAAAATCATACAAATTATACCGGACTTTATGGAAATGGCTTGGCGTTATGCTGCTCTCGGTTTTAATGACGATTTCCTCGTTAATGGTCGAGCTGGTTGAATTAAATTATTTATACAAAATATTTATAACGTTTCAAGGAACTGTTTGGCTTCTTGCTTGTGGTTTTGAACTTCATTCGATAGGAGAAAATCATAAAAAAAGATTCGGTTATAAACCTCGTTTGCTTCAATTCTTCGATAGAATATTATCGTTATTCGAGAGGAGAATTGTCGAGAAGGTTAATAAATCTTTCGAGGTATTAGAAACGGAGCCAGAAGAATTAGAAGATGCAGCGAAAGAATTAGAAGTAATTGACGAAGAAATTGTTGAACCTAAAAATACAGATTATGGACCAAATGACGCTCGAGCGAATTAAAACCGCTCACCCACGAGTACGAGAACAATTAAGTGTTCTTTATAAAAGAGCAAATAACCGGCTCGGAAAAAATGTAAGGCTTCGATTTACGAGAGTATATTCGACGGCTGCCGAACAAGACGAACTTTTTGCGATCGGAAGAACGAAGCGAGGAAAAAAAGTAACGAACGCAAAAGCTTGGCAATCAATTCACAATTATGGTTTAGCCTTCGATATTGTTCTCCTTATCGATATGGACGGAAACGGAACTTTTGAAACCGCTTCTTGGGATATGTTGAAAGATTGGGATAAAGATACTCAAGCCGACTGGATGGAAGTTGTAGCGATTTTCAAAGAAGCCGGATGGGAATGGGGAGGAGATTGGAAGAAATTCGCTGATGGTCCACATTTCCAATATACTTTCGGATTCGATTGGAAAACATTAAAGGCTCGAGTAGATAAAGGAATAATTATAAAAGATACTAACGGATTTATTTATCCAAAAATTTAAAAACTATGAAAAAGCTAATTTTAACGATGATAATCGCTTTTATGGTATTATCGTGCTCGAGTAAAAAGAAACTGACGCAAATCGAAGAAAAGCAGGAGAAACAGACCGAGCAGAACGATAGTATAAAAGCAAAAGTAAAAGAGGAGGATAAAACCGAATCTAAAAAGAAAACAGAAACCGAAAGCGAGGAGAAAGAAAGCGTAATAAAATACAAGCCTAAAATAAACGAGGAGACAAAGAAACTCGAGCCGTTCAACTACAAAGAAACAGTAAACGGAAAAACAACGAAGGAAATTAATATCAACGGAAACGGAGAAGTTGAGATTAAAACAATAACAAAATCCTTTAAAGAACAATTACTCGAGGAAGAAAATAAATACAAGGCTCTCGAATTAGATTATAATGCTTTGAAAAAAAGTAAAGAGGAAACCGAAAAGAAGTTAAATCAGAAGGAGAAAGAAGTTAAATCATCAACTTTTAATCTATGGTTAATAATTATAATCCTTTCGCTTCTTCTTTTAATTTCCGGTTATTTTAATTTTAGGAAATTCTTTTAATTCCTATATTTGCAAACACAACCTGCTGTTTATTCTAAAGGTTAAAAAAGTTCCACGCAAACTCCTTTCCATTCGGAAGGGAGTTTTTTTTTGAAATAAAAATAAAAAAACTTTTTTATGAAAAATAAATTTACTTATATTTGCAAAGTAAAAAAACGAATTATGGCACAAACTAAATTTGAAAAGCTGAATCCACCTCGAGAGGATGGGTTCCCAAAAGTAAACGAGATTACTCGATTTAAAGATGAGAATCCTTATAGAGTAAAACCAAAAGATCCGAATTTCGATAAACCATTATCGGAACTAACAAAAGAGTATTAATTTTTTAAAAACCCATTATTATGGCAAAGAAGAAAGAAACGGAAAACGAGAAAGTTATTATTGACGTTGATGTAATTATTGAAACGTACAATAAAAAGAATCCGGAGAAAAGACAAATGACGAGAGCGTCACTTGCGGAAGAATTAGGAGTTCACCCACAATTATTTGTAGATTGGAAGCGAGGAAAAACACCAAATATTGTTCCTCGATTAATTAAACTAATGGAGTTATCAGGTTGTAAACTTGCCGACTTCGTAAAAGAAAACGAGGAGTAATGGAGGAGAAGAAAAAATATACTGCAATAGATATTTTTTGCATTGTAGTTATAGTTCTTGCCGTTGTTTACTTCGGAGGAGGAATTTTAAATTATTACTTAACACATTAAATTTAATTATGGGAATATTAAATATTAAACCGGTAAAAAGCGGACAGAGCAAAGCCGTTCTTGGAATAGCCGGAGTGAGTGGAGGAGGAAAAACATACACCGCTTTATTAATTGCTCGAGGAATGGTTGATAAACCGGAGGAAATCGGTTTCCTCGATACGGAAAACAAAAGAGGTTCTTTATACGCCAATATTCTTGATGGGCCATTTATGATTGGAGATTTATATCCACCTTTTACTCCACAAAGATATGCTCAAGCTATTAAGGAATTTCAAGAAGCCGGAATTAAAGTTTTGATTATAGATAGCGTTACCCACGAATGGGAAGGAGAAGGAGGATGCGAGGATATTGCAAATTTACCTCTTCAACAAGGAAAGAAAATGGCAAATTGGATTGGAGCCAAGAAAGAACATAAAACCTTTATGAATACTCTTTTACAGTCGAATATGGATATTATTTGCTGTATAAGAGCAAGAGAGAAAACTGATTTTAAAGATCCTACAAAACCGGTATCATTAGGAATTCAGCCGGTATGCGAAAAGAATTTTATGTTTGAAATGACAGCTTCATTTTTAATAATAGAAGAAGGAAAGAAACAAGTATTTTTAAAGATACCTTCATTTTTAAAAGAAAGTTTTGGTAACGGAAACGATTATCTTGGAGTTAATACCGGAAAGAAATTGAGAAAGTGGTTGAACGAAGGAGAAAGAGACACGCCAGAAATAGAGAAATTAAAATCGGATATTTTAATGAGCTGCGAAAAGGGAACGGAGGAACTTATGAAAATTTGGAACTCTCTTGATTCAAAGAAACAAGCAGTTTTGAAAAATCATTTTTCTATTTGTAAAGAGTCAGCTCTCGCTTATGATAAACTTAATAATCAAAGCGATGATATAGAGGAAAGATTAAATACTTTATTCGAGGAGAAGAAAGAAAAAATTGACCAAGAGCAGCTTCCGTATATCGAAAATATCGTAAAACAAAAAAAGGTTTCCGAGTACGAAAAAGCATTAAATTATCTAAATAAATTATAATCGTGGAAAAATTATCAAACATTAGAATAGGCAGAGTTACTTCGAGCGAAATATCTGCTTTAACTTCAAACGGAAAAGCAAAAGGAGAGCCAGGAGCACCGTTTTTTACCTACGTCGAGGAATGTAGAATGGAGCGTTTTTTTAAACAAAAACTCGAGAACGATGTCGAGGTTAAAGCGTTCTCTTGGGGAAAACTTTGCGAAAGAATAGTTCATAATATGTTAGGCTTCGAGTATGAGTTTCATTCAAATACTACTATCGTTCACCCGAAGCATAAAGAATGGGCAGGCTCTCCGGACGGATCGAAAGGAATGCAATTTGTAGAACTTTTCGAGAAAGAAGGAGTTTACACATTCGACGGAACAAAGATTAAAAAATGCGATACGATAACCGATATGAAATGCCCTCTTACAAGAAAAGGCTTTTATAACCTTATTAAGCATCTTTATATTTTTGACGGCTTTGACGCTACTCCTCGAAAAGAAGTAAACGGAAACGAAATTATACAGCTTATAAGAAAGGATTCAAAGGAAGGAGAGAAGTATTATTGGCAATTAGTATCAAACGCCTGTATAACGAAAGCAAAGTATGCGGAGCTGATTGTATTTATGCCTTATTACGAACAACTCGAAGAAATTAAGCAGTATAACGAAAGTTTAGAGGAGCCATATTGGTTAGTAGCGAGAGCGAAAGATGATGAGCTTCCTTATATTTACAAGGAATCCGGAATTAAAAATTTAAACATTATTCGCTTCGAGGTTCCAATCGAGGATAAAATTTTCCTCGAGCAAAGAGTAAAATTGGCGATCGATAAAATAAACGAAACAAATTCAGCCGATGATATTACATAAGGTATTAGGACAGACAGCATTCTGGCTCGTAAACAAAAGCATAGCTTTGGAGTTCGGTTTGGAATCATCTGTACTTCTATCGGATTTAATTGATAAACAAGCCTATTTTGAAACGAGAGGAGAATTGGACGAAGAAGGATATTTTTATAATACTTCGGAGGATATAGAGAAATCAACATCGTTAAATTATCACTCGCAAAAAAAGAATTTAAAGCCTTTAATCGAAGCCGGTTTTGTAGCAACAAAGCTGAAAGGAGTACCAGCCAAGCTACATTTTAAAATTTTAGAAAACCAGATTTTAATATTTTTAAATACTGGTTCTAAAAAAACTGAAAAACAAGAATTGGAAAATATGGAATTAAATAATAATAAAGATAATAATAACAAAGAAAAAGAACAAACTACTCTTTTTAATGTCGAGGAGATTCAGCCAACTGCTGTTGAAATTTTGAATTATCTTAATTTAAAACGAAATTCCGGAACAGGATTCAAGAACGTGAAAAGTAACACGAATTGTATAAACGCAAGAATAAAGGAAGGATTCACGTTACAAGATTTCAAAGATGTGATTGACGGAATGATTGCGAAATGGGGCAAGGACGAAAAAATGCACGTTTACATCCGTCCGGAAACATTATTCGGAAACAAATTTAATTCCTATCTTGTAGCCTCGAAGGAGGTTTTAACTTCTAAAAAGGTAAACGACGGCTCGAAAAATTTCGAGTATAATCCGACTAACGACGCAAATTTATTATAATGGAAAAGTATTTCGACAAATTCGTGGAGGAGGCAGAACTCTTTTTTATAAAGAAAATGCTTTCTGGTCCAGCCTTAAAAAACAAATATATGTTTTGCCTCGATATTATTTTTAATATCACGAAAGATCCAGAAAGAGATTACTCTCGAGGAATTATTGCGTATAATCCAAAATATGGGCAAGGTAAATCTTTCTTCTTCGAGGTTGTTTTTCATAGGCATAATAGATTATTCGGAAAGAACCTGTTTAAAATGACCTCCTCGAAAGAACTCGTTGAAGTTTACAAAGAAGGAGGAGAGGTAGCGTTAAACGAATTTATACAAGTTAGAAATCTTTTTATTGACGATATTGGCGACGAAGGAGCGATTAAAGAGTTTTATCATAAAGGCAATAAGTTGAACGTGATTCGTCACGTAATTCTTAAACGATACGAAGTATGGACCAAAAAAGGTTGGAGAACTTTCGGAACTACAAATTTAACTATAGAGGATATTGCCGACAATTATGACGGACGTGTAGCCGACAGATTAATGCAAATGGTTTACTTCGAGGAATTCAAATTTTTATCGGAAGGCTCTTTCAGACAAACAACGAAAACGAGAAAGCTAACCACCGAAGAAGTAAAACAAAGCTGGGAAAAAGTAAAAGTACCGGAAAAGATAGAGAGAGTTGACACAACGAGATACCTTAACGAATTATTACTCGAGGAGGAGGATTATTTAAACTCTATGGGAGATTTTAATTGGGGATTTGTAAAAAAACAATTACTCGAGAGAGGAACGATTACTCAGGCTCTTTTCGATAAAATTGATGAAGATACTCTATCAAGCGCAAGAAGTTGGCTAAAAGTTCATATTAAAGAATCGGTTCGTATAACAATGGGAAATGCAACGATAAGCCTACAAAGTAGAGAACACGAGAAAAGAGTAAATGCGATAACCGCTGAAGATGTTCGTAACGTAGCGGAAAACATTATCGTTAAAAAATTCTTCCTCGAATTAAAACAAAACGAAAATTTCAAATTCGATGAGAACAATAGTAACAATTGACCCAGGTGCTTCCGGAGGAATAGTAATTTATCACGAAGGAAAAGCGACGGCAGTAAAGATGCCGAAAGATGTTTATGATATGGAAAATTATTTCCGTTATATAAGAGAAACCTACAGCGATGTAATTGTTTTTGTCGAAAAGGTTCAAGCCTTCGGAGATGACGATGACGAGCCAGGAAAAAAGTTTGCTATTAATAAAATGTTGGCTAATTATCAACAGTTACTTACAATTATTAAATTAGCATCTTTCGACCTCGTTGAGGTTTATCCGGTAACTTGGCAAAGCGTTCTTGGTTTTAAAAAAATTAAAGGAGAAACAAAAACCGATCGCAAACGCAGATACAAAGAAGTGGCTCAAGACCTGTTTCCGGAAGTAAAAGTGAATTTGAATATAAGCGATGCTTTATGTTTAGTTCACTTCGCAAAGATAAAATACAAGTACGATGTTTCTTGGATAGAACAAAGGATTCAAAAGAGAAAGGAAAGAAATCTTTTTTAATTTAAGCGTGGACAATCTTAAATTTAGAATAATAAACAAACTTCCTTTAATCGAATTTCAAAGAGGTATTAATATTGTTTATCTCGATTCGTCGGTTTACGAAGCCGGAAAGAATTATTATTTGAAAGTCGAAGTAATAACTCACGACCAATTTTTTTTAGTCGAAAGAGTTATATTTTTCTCCGATTTAGGAGAGGATGTTAAAGGAATAAATATTACAAACGAGGATATTTATAAACATTTAAAACAGCGGTTATGATTAACGGATTCGAGGAACAAACTCACGAATTAACAGAGTACGAGGAAAAAACTTTACTTCCTCCGATAATCAAAGGTTTAAAAACAAAAGTAGGAGAACAAAACGCAATAACTTCAACCGAGATTGTAAAAAGAATGAAGGAACTCGGTTTTAAGTTAGATCCGGCACGCCTCCGAAAAATTATAAACCATATTCGAGTAAACAATCTTATTTATAACCTACTCGCTACGAGTAAAGGTTACTATATCGCAACAGACGCATCTGAATGTCGTAGCTTTATTGAATCTCTCGACCAAAGAATAAATGCAATTATATCCGTTCGTGACGCTATGACATATCAACTTCAAATCTCTTTAAAAAATGAAACTTCCAAACGTTAAGAAGCCTTGTAATAATTGTCCTTTTAGAAAGGATTCTCAAAAAGGTTGGCTTGGGAAAGAAAGAGCTGAAGAGATTTCAAAAGCGGAAACTTTCGTATGTCATAAAACTGTAGATTATACAGAGGAAAACAATCAAGATAACCGGCTACAGTGCGCAGGTTTTATGATTATGAAAAAAGAGGAGAGTTTATTTTATACTCTCGCAAAAAGGTTAAAAATTAAACTCGAATTAACCAGAGAAGAATTAATATTCAAATCAAAAAAAGAGTTTATAAAACATCACAGTAAACATTAAATTTTAATACTTTTTATTATGAGAAAAATTGATTATCAAAATTTCGACCTGACGAAAGTCAAATTAACAAAAGATGGTTTGGATTTTTCTTTCTTCGAGAAAGGAAACGGACACAACGAGTATGCAGTAACCTGCGAAGGGATTCCGCACCCTGATTTAACGAATCAACTCGATAAGTTGAAGGAATATCTTGCAAAACGCCTTGACCTCTTAAAAGGCTGGGATTACGCTCGAGAACATTTGAGAGGAAACTTGGATGCTTTACAAGATGCGATTAAAGGATATGAAGCAGAAGTTCAACGCTGTAATGTTTCCGGAATCTCTATTGTAGGACAAGACCAATTGAGAGGAGTAAAAATAACAGGAAGCCTAAAATGTTCGCAAGGTTCTGTAGGATTAGCATCTCCAAATATTACTTTCTCCTCCGAAAAATTAGGATATGAGAAAGAAGTCGAGGAAATCTGCGAAAAGATTAGAGAGGAGGTTTATTTATACCACTTCAAAAATAAAAGAGCGCAACAGGATTTGGTTACTCAAGCAGAAGAAGCAGAAGAAGCAGCGAAAGAGGAGAATAAAAACATAACCGGAAAAGGAAAGAAGAATCAAGAGCCGAAATTAATCGGAGAAGAAACCGAAAATGCAGAAGAAAATAAAGAATAAAAAATGTTCTTGCTGCGGAAAAGATTTCAAGCCTTTTAAAACTACGGATAAATATTGCTCTCCTTCTTGTTTCTATTCCGAAAAACCTAAAAAAATAAAAAAGGTATCGGATAAGCGAAAGAAAGAAAATGTAATTTATTCGGAAAGAAGAAAAGTGTTTTTATCTCTACCGGAGAATAAAGTTTGTTTTATCGATGGTTGTAGTTTACCTGCAACCACGATAGAACATACAAAAGGAAGGATTGGTTATGCTGACGATTGGGCCAGAGAAAACGGAGTTACTTTATTTCTCGATGAAAGATTTTGGAAAGGCTGTTGTTGGAAGCATAACGGAGAACTCGAAAGGAACACGGAACTATCGAGAAAGTATCAATTAAGTAAATTACATAACGGAAAAAAAGGAGAACAAAAATGAGTACATATCAAAAAATAGTTATTATCGGACACGCTGGAGACGATCCGCAAGTTAAAAGATTCGATAACGGAGGAATGATTGCTAACCTTCCTGTTGCTACGACAGAAACTTGGAAGGATAAAAACACCGGAGAAAAGAAAAGCCTAACCGAATGGCACCGAGTAGTTATTAACGGAAAACTCGCAGAACTTGCAGAGAAGTATGTTAAAAAAGGAGATAAGGTATTAATCGAAGGAATTATGAGAACACGAAAATATACTGTCGCAGACGGCTCTGAAAGATATACGACGGAGTTAATTTGTAAAGAATTACGTTTTATGGGTTCCGCTTCCGGAAATAATACAGCAGCTTCTTCAGAAGCAAATACAGCTCATACTAACGGAGAGGAGCACGATGATTTACCTTTCTAAAAAAAGCAAATAAAATTTACTTTGTAAATAAAAAAACTTTATATTTGCAAAGTAAATTTAATTTTTAGCGTGGAAACTAAAATTAATAACCGAGTAAAAAAGAGCGAAAACAAAACGAGAGCGTTTATAAACAAAAACTTCTTCATAAGGTATAAAGAAACTGATATGAAAAGAAACGCTTTAATTGGAGCAGGAAGGTATCACCTACTTGTAGGAGAGAGATTGAGAGATAAACATTTTGAAAAAGTTATTTCCTCCGGTTTAGAAAATTACACGTTTAAAATTAGAGGAAGAATAATTATAAACTTTATATCAAAATGATTACAGAAACACACATCAAGGAAACACCTACTTTTAAAAGCCTTGACCCAATTCAACAGAAATTTATCTTAACTAAAAAAGTGAGAGAGGATATTCGGCTCGGAGTAGATATGTCCGGAAAAATAGGATATAATAATTGGCTCGAGAAATGCAGCCCTACCGAAAGAGTAAAAGGAATCGTAAATGAATTGTTAAATCTAAATAAATAATCTAATTATGGCAAAATCAGTTAAAAATGAACTCGTAGAGGTTTCAAAATTAGATCCTTTGAAATTAAAAGAATTTGAAGGATTAAAAGAAAAACAAGAAATCGTTGTTAAAGAGAATCCTTTCGTTACGATTACGGATAATAAAACGTATGAGGAAGCAAAGAAAGCGAGAACAACGTTATTAACGGCATCTACAGCCGTAGAGAAACAAGAAGGAACTGTTACTAAATTTTTAAATCAATTCAAAAAGAAGGTAGCCGAAAAATACGGAGAACTTTCAAAAATTACTCGAGATGCTTATGAAAAGCAACAAGAGGAAGTGAAGCGTTACGAGAAAATCCTCGAGGAAGAAAGAGAGCGAAAAGCAAAGATTGAACAGGAAAGAATCGACGGAATTAAAAATGGTATTAATTCAATCGATGAAGAATTATCCGGAAAAATAAAAGATATGACTTTTGAGAAAATAGACGAAGTTCTCGAAGTTATCGAAAAAACTAAAACGGAAAGAGCCGGAACATTCCAAGAGTTTGATGTTTTATTCGACCACGTTATTGAAAGTGTCGAGGAGAAATATGCAGAACAAAAAGCATATCTTATCGAAAAGAAAGAGGAGGAGGAAAAAAACCGAATCGAATCTATAAAGAACAAATTAACGGAAATCGAAAAAGACGGATTAAACTTTGTTCTTAATTTAACCTTCGATAATATCGAGGAGAGTAAAAAAGAATTCAAGAATTTGTTCGAGAATGATTTCGATTTTATGGAGTTTTCTCCGGAAAAAGAGAAGCTACAAAAAGAACTTGAAACAAAGTTAAACGAGGCAGCTACTAAAATCGAGAAAGAAGCGGAAGAAAAGGCAGAGCAAAAAAGAAAAGATGAGGAGTTTGAAAAAATGAAGCGTGAAAATCTTTATATGAAACGCTCTCAAGTATTAACCGAAATCGGAATGGAGAAAACGGAATCCGGAAATTTCTTTTATGACGATGTAGAATATGGAAAGGTTTTTATAGAATCTGACGATGAGGAGGAGTTCGAGAAAACAATCGACAATATTAAGCGTCAAATAGAATTGAAAAAAACTCCTCCGGCTCCAGTTCCTCCGGTAGAAGAAGAAAAAGAGGATATTGTTTTTGAAGGAAACGAAAACCTCGAGAACAACGATATTAAATTTGTCGAGGAAGAAATCGCAAAAGAAATCGAAGTAAAAGAGAACCACATTTGCTTGGGTGAGTTTGAAACTGTAGGAGAGCTGAAAAAGATTCTTGAAGCCTACGACAACGAAACATTAATAAACTTCAGAAATCAGCCTAAACAACAGCTTTTTGAAGGTAACTTTGACGGAACAACAATTTTATACTTTCAATAATGAAACACATTTCGACACCCGAAACAAGGCTTTTAAGAAATATTTTTTCAAAAAGCCATAAGATTCAGCTAACAGACGAACAGCTGACCGATATTGATTTAATTTATTTCGATTTACGAAAAGAGAATATTCTCGATATTTTCGTTTATAGATTAATTAACACGGCTCTTTTTATTCTGTTCGTAGTAGCTGCGATTTTCTTCTCGAGAAAGGTTATTATAATTCTCTCCGTTATCTTTCTCGTTTATAACTTCGTTCACTCGGCAAGAACTTATTTGAGATACTACCGAGCCGTGAAGCATTACGAAGAATGGAGGAATTAGGATTCTATAACTCGACGGAGTTCCCAGAAGAATTAAGCGAAGCTGGTAACGGGAACTCTGTCGATGTTTTAATTTATAACACAAAAACCGGAGAGAGATCCGTCGGATGGTTTAACTTTAATCAATTCAAATGGTACTTCCTTATGAATGAAAATATAAAGAAATTCAAATGGAGGTATTTTATTGATAAATACGATACACCTAAAAAAGAAACAAATGGCAAATCAAGAAAAAAAAGAGATTGAAAACGGAATTATTATTCAAGCCGAATTTATGAGAGAAACGAAGGATTCATATTTACTCGACTGCGAAGGAGATTTTACAGTATGTGAAATAAACGAGGCTTTAATTAAAGCTATGCATACATACAATAGAATCGGATTAAATCAACAACGTAACGAGTACGGAGGAAAGTAATATGAAACAAAATAATCTATTCGGAGAGGATTTTGAAATCAAAGATACAGGAGATTATACAACAGCTATAAATCTGCCTGTATATGAACCGAGAGGAAAGAAACCGCATATTTTAGAACTATGCGACACTTCAAAATCAAACCGGTTAATCGGAGAAATAAATAACTCTAATCTACCAGAGGAAGAAAAAAAGTTTTTAATCGAAGCAGCGAAAAGGCATACAGTTTTCAACTACGAGAAAATTGCCGATTATTATGCGAACGCCTCCGAAGAAATGCAGCAATTTATGGAGCGATCCGCATTAGTAGTAATCGATTTTAATAAAGCGTATGCCTACGGATATATTCAGCTTGCACAAGAATTAGCGAACCAATACTTTTCTACTTATGAAGAAGGAAAATAATTTCTGCATATTTATTATCTCTCACGGGAGAGCTGATTGCGTGGTTACAGTAAAAACTCTCGAGGCTGCCGGTAGCACTTTGCCTTACTATATCGTAATTGATAACGAGGATAAACAAGAAGAAGCCTACAGAAAAAAGTTTAAAGAAAAGGTTCTTCAATTCGATAAGAAACATTATGCCTCTCTCGTTGATAACTTCGATAATACCGGAAATTATCGTTCAACTACACACGCAAGAAACGCCTGTTTTGATTTAGCCGAACAGATAGGATATAAATATTTTGTCGTTCTCGATGACGATTATACTTCATTTAAGTTCCGAATAAATCACGAGTTTAAGCACCCAAAAAGTTGCCCGAATATGACGAAAGGACTTGATGACGTGTTCCTCGCTACTCTCGAATATTTTAAAAGCGCACCTTTCGCATCGATATGTTTCAGTCAAGGAGGTGATTGGTTCGGAGGAGAATCGAATTTTAATAAAAAACCGAAGCGAAAAGCAATGAATAGTTTTTTCTGCTCTACCGATCGCAGATTCAATTTTATTAGTCGATTAAACGAGGATGTTAACACTTATATGGTTTTGGGCCACTCCGGAAATATGTTTTTAACAATTCCTTTTATTCAGCTTGACCAAATGCAAACTCAAACGAATAAAGGAGGAATGTCGGAGGCATATTTAAGTTTTGGAACTTATACGAAAAGTTTCTACACTGTTATGTGCCGACCGGACTGCACGAAAATAAACCGAATGGGAAGAACAAACAAACGGCTACATCATTTAATAGATTGGGGAACAGCAGTTCCTTGTATAATCGATGAGAAATATAAAAAACAAAAAAATGATTAATGTAGGTTCGGATTTTTCAGGAGTTGGAGCCTTCGAGGAGGCTTTAAAAAGAATAGGATTTCCATTTAAAATACAATTCTCTTGCGATATGGATAAATTCGCAAGAGAAACGTATTTAAAAAATAATTTATCGGAACATTATTTCCCGGATAATGTTTATAATAGAGAGATTCCAAAACAAAGCCTCGATATTTATATGACTTCTCCACCTTGCCAAGCATTTTCATCAGTAGGAAAGAATATGGGAGAAAGTGATGAGAGAGGAATTTTATTTTATAACTCGTATGAATTTATAAAGAAAAACAAACCGAAATCATTCGTATTTGAAAACGTTCAAGGATTATTAAGCGATGATAATGGATTAACTTTTAATAAGTGGTGTTATTATCTCGGAGGAGAATCGGTAAACGGAAACACTAATTTGTTTAAAGATGATGTACAACTTGATTATCATATTTATTATAGGATTTTAAACTCGAAATACTTCGATATTCCTCAAAACAGAAAGAGGATTTTTGTTGTAGGAATAAGAAAAGATATAATTCATAATTTTCAGTTCCCGGAAGGTGTTAAAACAAAAAAGAGATTAAAAGATATTCTTAAAAAAGATGTAGAGCATAAATATTTTTTATCTCAAAAAACATTAGATATGTTTCTTAAAAAAAACGAGAAACATACTTGGGAAGGAAAAGGATTTCTTTTTTTTCCTAAAAATGAAAATCAAATTGCAAATACAATAACAACAAAAGCGGGAGGAAGGGCAACAGATAATTTTATTTTAACAAAAAAAGAACCTATAAACAAACAAGAAGGTTATCTTTATGCTAAATACGAAGGTTATTTTGTTAGAAAATTAACTCCTCGAGAATGTTTTCGATTAATGGGATTTAGCGACGAATTTATAATAAATAAATCAGATTCACAAGCCTTTAAACAAGCCGGGAATTCAATAGTAGTTAATGTTCTCGAAGCTATATTAAAAAAAATAATACCTATAATAACCGAGTAATGAACTCGGTTTTTTTATTTTAGAAAAAAAGTAAAAAAATATTTTTTTGTAAAGTAAAAAAACTTATATTTGCAAAGTAAAACAATATAATTATGGAATTTGAGCATATAGGTTATTTCAGAGAGTACTGGGTTGAAGGTAAATTTATCGGTACAATTAACTGCGAAAAAGACAGAGAGCATATTGGCTACGAAGGAAGAAAGATTGAAACATTAACGGAGGATTTAATCCTATCGAATAAAAGAAAAATAAAAGCCGGTACAGAAGTTAAAACGCTTCTTTATCCTCTTTGCGGACGTGTAAAAAGTTAAACAATTAAATAAATAGAATTATGCAAACAAAAACAATTAAGCGAGTAATCGTTAAAAAACTTGAAGAATGGTTGGAAACTATAACCGACGAAAATTTGAGAAAAGATGTTAAAAAAAATATTCTCGTTTCCGGAGGATCTATTGCATCGATGTTTCTAAACGATAAAGTAAACGATTTTGATATTTATATTCAAAATATGGATGTTTTAATCCGTTTAGCAAAATATTATTGCCCAAACGATGTTCTCGACGGAAGGCTGCGAATGGATTATTTAAAAGAATATTTTAACGATCGATTCAACGATGAGGATTATACAGAGTTAAGAATGGATGATTTAGATGACGACCAATCAGAAATGGTTGTTCGTTTAAAGAATTTAAAACCCGACCAAGTAAGGTTAAATATTTCTTCGGTAGGTTTACGATTAGAACCGAAAGAAGGAGAGAAGTATCAGCCTGTATTTTTATCTCCGAACGCAATCTCATTAACCGATGATATTCAAATAGTTTTAAGATTTAACGGAAATGCCGAACAAATTCATAAAACATTTGACTTTATTCACGCTACAAATTACTTTACTTTCGAGGAAGGACTTGTTACAAATATTAAGGCTCTCGAAAGTTTGCTTTCAAAAGATTTAAAATATCAAGGCTCTTTATATCCTCTTACTTCTATTATTAGAATCAAGAAATTTCTTAAAAGAGGTTGGACAATTAATGCTGGAGAAATGTTAAAAATTATGTTTCAAATCTCCGAATTAGATTTAAAAAACCCAGAAATTTTAGAGGAGCAATTAATCGGTGTCGATATAGCTTATTTTGCAAAACTTATCGACGTACTTCGAGGAGTAGCGGAAGAAAAAATGACCTCGAATTATATTAACGAAATTATCGACAGAGTTTTCAACGAGTACGAAGAAACGGAGGAGTAATTATGAACGATTTAAAATTTATTATCTCGAGAATTAAAAAGTTATCTCATTACAATAAATTTCTCCTCGAGGAAATACATAAACTTCAAGAGGAGGAATTGGATTGGATTAACTCGAGAGCGATGCACGATTTTGCAGATAACGTTGATAAAATAGACCGGCTAAAAAGTTGGGCCAACGAGATTAGAATTAAAAAAGCCAACGAAGGATTTAAAAATTTATCCGGAGCATTTAAGAATCTCGAGAAGCCTATAAAGAATGCAGTAGAAGCGTTAAACAAGCTGAAAAACAATGCAAGAGGAGTTATTTAACGAAAAGGATTGGACAGGAAATAGTAAAGCTGTTTTCAGTACATTAGGCTCATCGAATCATTCAGAAGTCGAAAGAGAAAAATATGATTTTTACGCTACCGATCCGAAGGCACTCGAATTACTTTTAAAACTCGAAAAATTTGAAAACGTTTGGGAATGCGCTTGCGGACAAGGACACCTTTCCGAGATATTAAGAAAAAATAATATTCACGGAAAGTCTTCGGATTATATCGATAGAGGATATGAATGGGGGGGGGTGCAGGACTTCTTATCAATAGATGTAACCGAATGGAACGGAGATATAATAACAAATCCTCCTTTTATTTATGCAATTGAATTTACTAAAAAAGCACTCGAGATAATTCCGGAAGGAAAAAGAGTTGCGATGTTTTTAAGAATTCAATTTCTCGAAGGAAAAGAAAGGAAAGAATTATTTAAAGTTTGTCCTCCTAAATTAATTTATGTTTCCTCAAACCGAATAATGTGCGCATTAAACGGAGATTTTAAAAAATCAGGAAAAAACGGAAGCGCAGCTTGTTACGCTTGGTTTATTTGGGAAAAAGGATTTAAAGGAGATTCGATAATAAGATGGTTTAATTAATATAATTATGTTAGTAAAAAAGTATCAACCAAGTAACGGAACGGAAGGAGAGATATTTATTTCTTCTTTCTGTTCACAATGTAAACACGAGAGATTTATTCACTCGCAACAAGACGGAGACAAAACTTGCGATATATTAACAAGAACGATGTGTCACTCCGTAAATGAACCGGAATATCCGGAAGAATGGCAATATAACGAAAAAGGAGAAGGATATTGCACGAAGTACGAATATAAACAATGGTTCGACGGAGAGGAATTACTCGAGCCGGAGGAAGAAATATTTATCGATCCGAACCAATTAAGTTTATTTGGAGAATGAGAAAGTTTGTAACATCTTTTATTGCGATTGATAGAACCGACGGAAAAATGAAGAAATTCTTATCCGAATGGTATCTACTCGCAACCTCTTTCGAGGAAGCGGAAAAAATCGCTCGAGAACGTTTTCCATACTTAACGATAGAAGTAGAGTTTGTTTGCGAAATCGACGAACATACAGTATTTATTGAGGTTTCATTTAGCTTAAATTAATATGAAACTCGACGAAAATAAAACCTACAGCCGAAAGGATTGCTGCGCCGCGATAACCTTCAAGAGAAAATTCAAATATCACGTAGCGTTTGAAAAAGCACCTCCGGAAACGATCGCTCACGAAGTCGTTCATTTAGTAAATCATATTTTCTACGATAGAGGCATAAACCTTGACTTAATAAACGACGAACCTCAAGCCTACTTTACTGGTTGGCTTTTTAATCAGATTTTTCTAACTATTTATAAAAAGTTTAATTATGGCTAAAATCAAATTGAAATCCTCCGAGATTAAGAGAATAAAATCTCTTTTATCTATGGAAATTGTAAGAGCAGAAAACGCTCTCGAACATTCAAAAACATTTAATTTTCAATCCGAAGAAAAGAGAGAGAAAGTTATCGAAAAGAATGAAGCGAAAGTTTACGAACTCAAAGAACTAAAAAAGAAATTCACCTAAAAAACTACAATTATGGCAATCGAAAAAGTAGAGATGTACACCGTAGTATGCGACCACTGCGGAGAGGATATTGGAAGCAGCTCCCAATACAGCTGTTGGAACGATGATACTTATGCGGAAGAAAACGCAATGGAATCCGAATGGGTAAAAGAAAACGGAAAACATTATTGTCCTGACTGCGTATCATACGGAGATAACGACGAACTTCAATTGAATCCGGAAAGGTTTAACCTCAACAAAAAAAAGCCTACAATTTACGAAAAGGCAATCGCATTATGGGGCAATCAAGCGCAACTTGAAATGTTAAACGAGGAAGCAACCGAATTGGCTCTCGCTACGAGGAAACTCCTCCGAAATACTACGGAAGAAAGATTTAACGAATTATCCGGAGAAGTTGCCGATGTAGAAATTATGATTGAACAATTCAAAACTATGTTTCCCGAATTAGTTCCGGTTATTGAAGGCTTCAGAAAATTCAAATTGAACCGATTAAGAGAGAGAATTGAAAAGAAATCTTTTGAAGGATAATTATGGCCAGAGTAATAACATTTTCAACAAAGTTCCCAAGCTATCATTCAAAGAAAGGTGAACCGACTTACTTCGTAGAGGCTTTTTATAAATCTCTATATGTTATGAAAACTATTCCGAAAGAACTCGAGGAGGTTTTTAATCACGATAAATTTATAAACGGCTTTTCAAAAGAGCATACGATCCGGAAAGGAAAACGTTGGAAGGTAGGAGATAAATTCAGCCCGAGAATTTGGAGCGGAAAACCTTATAAATCAAAACAGATAATCCTTGCTCCTGATACGGAGATTAAACAAGTTTTTGATATAGAGATAAGAGAACAAGCCATATTTATAAACGGAAAATTCTTTTATCAGCAACACGTGTCGAGATTTCACGATGATATGATAAAACTCGCTAATAACGACGGATTAAGTACCGGAGATTTGAGAGAATGGTTCAAAATGCCGGTAGATTTTAGCGGACAGATTATTTGTTGGAAAGATTCAAAAACAGTAAATTATTAAAAATTAAAAGTTATGTATTACGTAAACGATAACGAAAGCGAACATATTTGGGATAAAAAAAACCTTGTAACTATTCCTTCGAGAAAAGGAGGATATGACGAATTAGTATGCGTTAATTGTGGAATAAAAGCTAAAAGGTTTACTTTGGGAAGGGTTGAAATATCCGAAAATTATAAAAGAGAAAGAGCCTTTAAATGCGAAAAAGCAAAACCAAAAGAAGTACCTAAAAAGATAAAAGTAAAATTTTGTACTGCCTACGGAAAAGCATTTGGAAATATCACTCCACAAAGTATTCACGAAGTAATAACGCCTCCGGAAGGATATAAAAACGACAGTTCAGGAGTATGGGTTATGGGAGTAGGAGAACCGGTAAAATTATTGTCTAATGAATATGAAAATGTAGAATAAAATGGCAAAGCAAAAATTTCAAAGAGTATCGAAGGAGGATGCGCATAAAATCCTCAATAACCTTATCGGAAAGGATAAGGATAAATTCAATAATCCGATAACCTACTCGGAGGATTCTGCCGGAGGAACAACCGAATATGTAAGAATCGACGTTGTAGAAAAATTAATCTCTAAAATTACAAGATAATGAACGAAGCTATAAAAGAAACCGAAAAACAAATTTCAACAAATATTGAAATGTATCTCGATAGAAAGGAAAGAATTAATCAGATAAATGATATTATTTGTCCTGAATTTCCTAAAAAACCTGTAGCCTGTAATTTAGAAGAACTCGAGGAATATCGTAAAAAGAAAATCGAGTATGATAAAGTTGTTTACTTGAAAGGAGAAGAAAAAGAGAAACTTAAAAAAGAACTCGAAAGCCTTAAAAAGGAAATTATCCGTTTACTTCCTATCTCTAACACTTGGATATTGTTAAACGAAAACAGTATTGCCGTAGGGCATAGAACAGACGACTGGCCAAGTTCATTAGGTGATTTGCTTATCGTAAAAAATCCGGTTTTATCCGACCTTCACGAAATACGTCATCAAATAGTAAATTAAAGATTATGATTAATATTTATGCTAATCTCGGAACAAAAGAAAGAAAAGCGGTTTTTTTAAATCCGAACGAAAACGATATTCAAAAACTTCTTAATGAAAAATATGGAGGAGAATGGATTCTCGTTAATAAATTCTCACTTGGCGACGAACTTCGTTTTGAAGGTTCAGAAATATACAAAGGATTCGATCCGACGAAAGAGGATGATAATTACTGTAAAGGAAATTTAATCAAGAAATCATTCAAACCGAACGTTAAAAGATATGGCTAACAAAATCCTAATTATCGGAAACGGATCCCAAGGAATAGGAGTAAACGAAGCGTTAAGGTTAAAACTCGAGGAAGAACTCGGAAAGGATATAATAATAATTACTCCGGAAGAAGCAAAAGAAAGAGGAATCGAAATTATAAACCCAACGGAATGTCCGCTCGAGAAACAAAAAATAAAATCTCTCCTCCTCGAGAAAGAACCACCAAAAGTAATAGATACTTTAATAAAATCCGGTAGAGAAGAAAGAAACCAAAGAAGAAAATCTATAAAGAGAAACAAAGGAATAAAACCAAAGTATCAAGGAAGGAAATCACGCTAAAAACAGATTTCATAAACCAATTAATAAAAGCCTCGTAAATGAAAAAATCATCGTTTATAGAGGCTTATTTCGTTTATTATAATTTGCTTAATTTTGCCCTATAACATTTTAAAGGGATAAAAAATGGAAAACGAATCAAAAAAAACCGGATGGGAAGAAGGTAACCAATGGTGGAGAAAAAGAACTACTCACGGAAGAAAGAAAATATTCAATACTCCGGAAGTTTTAAGAAAGGCAGCAATAGAGTATTTCGAGGAAACGGATAAACGTAAATGGGAAAGAAAGGATTTCAAAGGAACAAAAGTCAAAGAAGTAATTTACAAAACTTCTACTCCTTACACGATGTCCGGATTATGTATTTTTCTCGGAGTAAACACGAAATACTTTAACGATTTTGAAAAAAGCCTCGATTTAGAAACAAAAAAAGGCGTTGATTTTTCCGAAGTCTTAAATTGGATAAAGGATGTAATGTTTACTCAGAAGTTTGAAGGAGCAGCTGTAGGAGCGTTTAATCAGGCAATTGTATCTCAAGAGATAGGATTAAGAACAAAGAATGAACTTATTCATACAGTAGAACAACCACTTTTCGGAGATGACGACGAATAAAGAATTCAAACATAAAAAAGTCAATCAAGTAGAAGGTTTTGTTTATACAACTGCGATCCGAAAATTAAGAAAGATAAAAAAAAGAATTAGAGTAATTCCAGGAGGAACATCGGCTGGTAAAACATTCGGTATTCTTCCGGTTCTAATCGATAGAGCGATAAAAACAAAACTTCTTGAAATTTCCGTTGTATCGGAAACGATGCCTCATTTAAAGAAAGGAGCGATTAAGGACTTCAAGAAAATAATGCAGGTAACCGGAAGGTGGAACCCAAAGAGGTGGCACGATTCGGATAAAAAATACACTTTCGCAAACGGCTCTTATATTGAATTTTTCTCCGCAGATGACGAAGGTCGTGTTCGTGGGCCAAGAAGAAATATTTTATATGTAAACGAGTGCAATAATATTAAGTTTGAAACATATTATCAAATGGCTATTCGTACCGATTTGGAAATATGGCTTGATTATAATCCTACGGCTTCCTTTTGGGTAGATACCGAAGTTTTAACCGATAAAGATGACACCGAATTATTAAGATTAACATACAAGGATAATGAGGCGTTATCACCTGCTATTATAAAAGAACTCGAGAAGAATAGAGAGAAAGCGAAAGTTTCAAAATATTGGGAAAACTGGTGTAAGGTTTACCTCGACGGATTAACTGGCTCTCTCGAAGGAGTTATATTTGATAATTGGAAAACAGTCGATAAAATTCCAACAGAAGCTGTATTACTCGGATATGGTATGGACTTCGGATATAGTAACGATCCGACTACATTAACAGCGGTTTATAAGTATAACGGAAAATATTACTTTGATGAGGTAATTTATCAAACAGGATTAAAAACTCGTGATATAGTAGCGTTATTTAAACAACACGGAGTATTTAAAACGCTGCCTATTTATGCAGATAGTGCGGAACCAAAAACGATAAGCGAATTAAACGAATATGGTTGGCTTGTTATAGGAGCGAAAAAAGGAAGGGATTCGGTAAACTTCGGAATAGATGTTCTACAAGCTGAGGAGTTCTTCGTTACTACGGAATCAACAAATATCATAAAAGAGTTAAGAGCCTATATGTGGCTGACCGATAAAACAGGAAAGAAATTAAACGAGCCAATAGATATGTATAATCACTCTATCGACGGAATGAGATACTTTGCGATAATGAAAATGTCTAAACATATTGATTCAGATGTTGACGTTGATATTGATTAAAGCATCAAAAAAAAGCATTTAAAACTATCTAAAACCATTTATTATGAAGAAACAAAAATTTACCTACGAAGCCGTTGTAAAGGATATTCACGACGGAGACACGATTACAGTTGAATTCGATCTCGGATTCAATACGAAGTTCACCGAAAAGATTCGATTCTATGGAATAAACGCTCCGGAGTTAAGAATGAGAAACGAAAAGAATAAACTCGTAGAAAACCCGAAAGGAACCCAAACGCTCGAGGAGGTAAAAAAGTTCTTGAAGGTAGGAGATACAATTGTAATCGAAACAATCAAGGATAAGAAAGAAAAGTTTGGGCGTTATCTCGGAAACGTTTATGTAACTGTCGGAGAGGAACAAATAAAACTCAACGACTATTTACTCGAGAAGGGATTCGCAGAGAAATTAACCTACTAACAAAGAGCCGGATTTATTCCGGTTTTTTTACGTTTAAAAAAAAAGAAAAAATTTTCAAAAAAAAAGTAAAAAAATATTTTTGTATAAAGTTTTTTTACTTTACCTTTGTCATATCAAAATAGAAATTAAACAATTAAGTTATGGCAAAATTAATTTTAATTCCGAGTTTCCCAATCGATAGAGATAAGATTGACACCCTTTTGGGAATAAGCGATTTTTCGGCAGAGTTCGACCATTTAAATAACCGCTTCGTGTTCGAGGAAGAAGAAGAAAACCTTGACGAACTCGAGAGAGAAGTAACGAACTATTTAAACGGCTTTCCGGTTAATTATAGATTTGAATCAGAAGTTTAATTTAAAAGCGAATAAGTTATGAACTACGATGATTGGAAATTACAGACGAATCCCGACGACGAACTCGAATATGACGAGGATGGAGAAGTATTATGCTGCCCTGTATGCGATACTCCTACAAAGGACGGAGATTATTGTTCAGTTAGATGCTGGAGAACTGATAACGACGATTAATAATGGCTCGTTTAGATAAGGAAAGACAACAGGAACTTGAACCGCAGAGAATAAATTTTGCGGTTCAAAAACTCTCCGAAATAGGAATCGAGGTAACTTCAAAAGATAGTACCAAGATAACCTTCGATTGGAAAGGAAACAAAATAACCTTCTTCCCATATTCGGGATGGCATACCGGAAAAGGAATAAAGGACGGACGTGGAATAAATAACCTTTTAAAACAACTTAAAGATGAGTAAAAGAACTTACATTGTTACAGGAATAGAAGTAAATCAACCAGTAACGTTTAAAACAACAGCAGTAGAATTAATAACCGGAAAAGGAAAAAACGAAGGAACAGAGGTTTTATATTCTTTGCAGATGGATGTTGATAGAATCCTTGATTTAAAACAAGGGCAATCGCTGTATATCTCGCTTAATAGAGATAATTCTGAAAGTTTAGGTGTAATTCATAGAGTAGAGTAATGAAGAATCCGAATCATAGAGTAATACAAGTAACCTTTGTTCCGGAAACGAACGAAGAACCGAGCAGAATATGCTTAAAAGAACAACGTTATCAAAAGAAGGATAAAATATTAGTTGATTGGAGTTCAAATACAGATTTATCAAACACTATTCTTCAAGCTGTTTATTATTTAGAGAGTATCGGAATAAACGTTGTAGGTTACGGAAATTATGATAATAAATATTTCATTTTCTCCGATAGTTTGGCCACCTCTGAAGGATTTAAAACGATTAAAAACACATTAGAAAACTAAACTATTATGAAAAAACTAATTAGTAAAATTTACAAATTCTTTCTCTCTATCGTAGAGGAATGCACAACGCACGATGTTTATTTATATGTCGGCTCCCATTTAGTTAAAAAGCAAACTATGTACTTTGTTCCTCGAGTAGGAGACAGAATTGAATATGACGAAGAAGAACCGAGCCGAATGGTTGAGGTTCAAAAAGTAACTTCCTCTCCGGTAGGAGGAGTAATTAAACTTTCTTGCGCCTTCGTAGTAAAAAACTATGGGAGCCGTCCGGATTTATCTTATATCGTTCAAGCGAAAGAATCTGATTGGAATATCGGAAAGCACGATAATATGATAATCGATAAGCGTTACAAAAAAGCGCATAGAAAAATATCCGATTTGGTCCAAGTAGCGGAAATGTATCATGACTTCCTACTCGGTAAACACGAAGAAGGATTGCCGTTTCAAATAGTAAATAATCTCCTTAACGAATTAAAAGAGGAAAGCGATGAGTAAAGCAGACAAGAAAGCGATCGAGCAGCTTCAACCTTCGATAATAACAAAAATCTCTCAAAGTATTCTTGCGAATCAAATCGCATATAACTTCCTTCACGAAATTCAATTCACGCAGTATAATAAGCATCGATTAAAGATGCTATTAAAGCAAGTAAACGAAGAACTCGGAAAAGCGGAAAGAAGCGAATATGATTTACTATTCGATAAGAAGGAGAAAGCGACAGCGGACACGTACGCAGCTATGCAGGAGATGGTCCAAGAGATTTCCGAATTAGGTTTATTTCACTTCGATAACATAAAAGAAATGGTTCGAGCCTACAAGAAAAATCCCGAATCAATTATGGGAATCGCAAAAAAAGTAAATCGGTAGAATATTTTTTATAAGTTTGTAATCTCAATAATGTTTAATTTAAAACCAAGTAAAATGAAAAAAGTAATTCTTTTAGCATTGTTCGGTTTATTCGCTACGAGTTCATTCTCGAGTAATACCGAACCCGAAAAAATGGAATTGACGAACATCGATTCTAAAACATCAATCGCTTATGCTTCTGGTAACGATTTGCCTTTTGTTATCGAAATGAAAGTAAACGACACTCACGAGATTTTATTCTCGGCAGAACAGGACGGAGTAACCTATTGTTTAACTCCTTCGAGTACGATCGAATTTACTCTGGAATCCGGAGAAGTTGTAAAGTTCAGAAATCTAAACGGAACGGAATGCAAATACAGGGCAAAAGCCGTTTATTTAATTACTGATAATAAATTCGCTCCTCTTTCTAAAAGTCCGGTTAAATCAATTACATATAATACCGAATCCGGAACGATAAAACTCGATAATATTGCCGATAAGAATTTCTTTATTAGAGAGCTGCCGAAAGTGCCGTTACCGGTAAAAGAAATGGTTACCTCGAGTAATCAGAAAACCTAAAAAGTAAATAAAACATAAATAGAAAACCTTCTCGTAATTGGGAAGGTTTTTTTATTTATCGTAATAAAAGAAAATAATTTATAATTTTACACCATTGCAAAGGAAGCATAAAAAAAAATATTTATTAATCTTTTAAATTAAATCAAAATGAGTTTTGAATGTAATTGTCCGGAGCCAACCAGTTTAACTCCGATAGAAACAGAAAACTGTAGAGTGGATTTGAAGCAGGTTCAAAGATACGCTTTCCAAAGAGATGGCTATCAATTTAACGCTGCCGGAACTACTCCGAACCCGATTGTTGATTTATCATCTTGGCAAGCGTTTACAACAGCCTCTGACGATTCAACGATTGTAATTACTCCTTTAATTGGAGCCGATCCGGTTATTGAAGCCGGTGATAAAATCACTACAGGTGGAGGAGATAACTCAACACTAAATGGAGTTGAGGAATTAGAAGGAGTAAACCCTTCAAACGCATCAGCCGTTTTCAAATCTCTTTCAGCGAAAGTAGAAGCACAGATTAAAAAATTAATGTGCGAAAAGAACCTTACTGTATATTTATTCCTTCAAGGAGGAAAAATTGCAGCTGTTAAATTAAGCGCAGACGCAGCGAAAGGATTTGCTTGCCAAAGCGTTTTCTTATCCGATAGAAATAATGCCGGATATGGTACTCGAGACACTTTTAACTTCTCATTCGCTTTACCAGCAGGATGGTCGGAAAACCTTGAAATCTATACACCGAACTTTAACCCTTTAACTCAATTGTAATATGGCGACGAAAGAAAAAGTAACGCTTAAAGCGAAAGACAAGAAGGAAGGAAAAGAGGTTAAACAATCCTTCGAGGAGGCTCAGGCAATCAAAATCCTAAAACTTCCGAACAGTCAATGGGAACTGGCTGACGACAAGTACACTTTGGACGGCAAAGAATTATCTAAAAAAGGAAAGTAAAAAGCAATGAAGTTATCTCAAAACGAAGCCGTAGAAATATTGAAAAATCCTCGAAGTAAAAACGAGATCGAGTCAGTAAAACTACAAGAATCACAGCTCCGAGTATTTACGGAGGAGATGGACAAGGCAGAACTTTGTGAGGAACTATATTGGACAAAATTAACAGAGAAAATGAAAACACGCTTGGAGAAAAAATTCGAGCGTGTTTTTGAGTTTTCTCGTTATCCGCTTCCGATTACGCAAATATCCGATTCTATATTAACGGATTTCTTTAAAGTGTTTGATGGGAAAAACAGACACTTTAATATTGACGGAGATAGAGATTTATCGGTATTGCATAACTGGATTAAAGAAAACAGCGTTGAGGCTTGGGTAGAGGAACAAGCGAGGAGAGTTTTTAAAAACAAACCTTGTTCCTTCGTAGTTATCGACGTGAACGAATCTTTAAAACCTTATCCGATTTTAATAGATTCTTCGAGAATAGTAGATGCAGAATTTGACTCAAAGGGAGGAGTAGAATATATTGCGTTTATTCATTCGGTAGAGGAGGACAAAAAATTATATTCGGTTTACGATTCTGAAACATTTTGGGTTTTCTCTAAAAAAAAGGATTCCGATGATTTTGATTTAATATCAAGTAATCCTCATAGAATAGGTTATTGCCCAGCGATTCCTTTTATATCTGAACTTACTAATGGGAAAAACAAGTTCAAAAGAAGGGTTGCGTTTTCTTCCGCTCTTTCAAAAATGGAGGATTGGACACTATTCGATATTTATCGCAATTTCACCGACCATTACGCACCTTTTCCGGTTACAGAAGCACCGAAGAAAAAATGCCCGAATCCGGATTGTCATAACGGAACGATTATTGAAGAAATAGTTCCGGATAAATCAAACCCTGATAAGGTAGAGAAGAAGTACAGCGAGTGCCCTGTATGTAAAAAAGATAAAGGAAACTTTATTGGGCCAGGTACGCATATCGGTATTAACGTGAAAGCTGATAAAAGTCAAAATGATGGCTCCGGAGTATTCAAAATGATATTTCCGGACACGGATAAACTCGAGTATGTTCCTAACAAGCTTGACGAATTAGAAATTGAAATCCGTCATAAAACTGTAGGACTTAATTATATGAACTCTATCAACGAAGCCGTTAATCAGCTTCAATTAAAAGGTTCTTTCTCGAGTATGGAATCTGTACTATTACGCTCGAAGGACGAACTTGACCGAGTTTATAAATGGATTGTTACGACAGTAGCACGTATTTATTACAAGGATATTCAAATAAGAATCGATGCTAATTTCGGAACGGAGTATTATCTCGTGTCGGAGGATGATTTACAAAAACGCTTCGACAACGCAAAGAAAATCGGTTTACCTATCGAGGAGCAAATGATGATTTACCTTCAGTTAATCGAAACAAAATACAAAGGAAATCCGAATAAAATAGAAAGGCAGAAAATGCTGCTTCAATTAGATCCTATGCCTTTAATGACTATTCAGGAGGTTATCGATTTAAACGGCAAGAATCTCGTTAATAACGAAACTTTGTCTATTAAATTAAATTTTGTTAATTTTGTCAACAAGTTCGAGGCTGAAAATTCGCCAATAACGCAATTCGGTTTAAATATTCCTCCGGAAAAAAGAATCGAAGCAATTAAAGAGGAGTTCAAGAGATATAACTCCGAATTGATAAGTTCAAATAATGTTTAATCTTAATAATTGAAAAAATGGCAAAAGCTAACAATTATCAGAAGGCAGTCGCTGAGGTCGAAGCCTTCGACAAAGAAGCGGTTAAGTTAGTTCCGGAAGAAATTAACGAAGCCGACAAAGGACACTACAACTGTCTTATGGTAAAGAGAATCAACGATGCTAAAAACCAAAAGTATGTAACTAACATCAAAGTTCAAACTTTCGATGCTCGTTCATTCGAGAAAGCTAAAAAAAGCGTTGGTGTTTTAGGTTATTACAAAATGATTGTTCTTCATACTCCGGAGGCAATTACTCCGAGAATCCCAGATGATTATCTTGGAAAAGGAGCGAAATCGGAGGAAGAAATCGCAAAAGAAATCGAAGCGAAAGCGGAAGAAAAAGCCAACGAGATTTTAGCAGAGAAAATGAAAGGAGTAAAAACTCCGGAAGAAATCGAAGCCGAAATTGAAGAAAGAGCGAAAGCGAAAGCGGAAGAAATCGCAAAAGGAAATGCCGGTACAGGTTCAGTAGATCCGAAAACAATTGATTTAACTCCTTTCAAACTTGACGAATTAAAAGAGTTCGCAAAACAAAACGGAGTTGATTTAAAAGGAATCGACGCAAAAGCTGACGTTTTAGCAGCTTTACAGACTTGGCAAAAAGAATCTTAATCAAAGAGAAATATTAACCATTAAAAGGGAAAAAAATGGAAATTACAGTTGAACAAATTTTGGAGGCGATTAAAAAGCCTGAAATCATTAACGGATTACTTCCGAAATTAGTAGAAGTTGAAGCTGTTAAAAAAGTAATCGAGAACAGAGCAGAAGTAACCTACAAGGAGAAAATCAGAGAAGAAGTAAAAAAAATTCATTCGATGTACGATGCGGATATGTTTGAGATTTTAGGAGTAAAGCCAGGGCAAAACTCTGATGGTTCCGCACAAAAAACCTACGAAAAAGTGAAAGAAATCTTCACCGATTATAAAAAACTTTCAGAAATGAAAGATGGTTTAACGAAAGATGCGGAAGTTCAAAGATTAAAAAGCGAACTCGAGAAAGTGAAAGCTGAAGGAGGAGGCAAATTTATCGAAGAACAATTTAATAAAGCCAAAGAGGAGTGGACCAAGAAGGAGCAGGAGTTTATTAAACAAATCCAAGATTTGGGAAAACAAAACACAGAAGGAATGATTAAAACGGATTTAACGTCAGCGTTTTCTTCGTTGAAATTCAATCCTGATTTCTCCGATACGATTAAAAATACTATTTTAGCCACTGTAGAAAGCAAAATATTGTCATCAGCGAAGGTAGAAAATGGGAAAGTTATCTATTACGGAGCTGACGGAAAACCAATGTTAAACTCGACTACTTTCGAGCCTATGACGGCAGCTGAGGTTATTGCCTCTACGAAAGAAATCGCAGAAATAACGTTAAAAGAAAACCCAGGTGGAGGAGGTGGCGGTGCTCCTACTACCATAAAAGGAAGCGTAAAAACACAAACTGTCGAAGGGAAAGACAAAAAATCATTAGAACTTCCTGCCGGTTCTTTCAAATCTCAATCGGAATTCATAGGAGTAGCTGAAAAAGCTTTACTTGATTCCGGAGTTACAAGAAAGGATCCAAGTTGGAATCAACTATTGAACGATGCCTTTAACACTTATAAAGTAAGTGAGCTGCCAACGGAATAATTGTTTAATTTTTAAAAACTTAAAAAAATGAGTTTATTAGCGAAAACGTTCTTATTGAATTTAAGAGCAACTTACCCTTCGGAGTTAGACAGAGATGAGTTGAGAATTACCCAAAACGGCTTGTTAATGGCTACTATGGAGATGACCAAATCAGCTTCTGGAATTATCTCTCCGGAGATTCTTGCGAAAGCGGAAATTTCACAAGGAAGAAAATTGGAAATTCCTGTAATGAAGAAAGGAACAGTTACTATCAGTAATGTAAGAACTTGTTCTTTTTCAGGAGGAGAATCGGAATCAGATATTATTGATGTAACTTGGAAAACTATCGTTGCCAACATCACAATGTTCCCTTCCGAGTACGAGAAAAACGAAGTATCGAAATTATTCGATTTCAACAAAAAAGTGAGAGAACTTGTTGAGGCTTTCACTATCGAAATCGAGAACGATATTGATGCGACGTTCGACGCAGAAAAAACTACTGTTTATGGTTCTCAAATCGTAGGTGTAGATTATACTTTAACTGGAAACGCAATTCAAGTTCCGGTAACGCAACAACAATTTTTCTTTAACGATTTAGACGCAATTAATTTTGCTGACGATTTCAACAACCCAACGATGAGAATCGTAGCTTCACACTCGGTTATGCCGGTAGTAAGTAGATTTATCAATCAGGGAGGTTCAAACGCAGAAAATTCAGCGTTCCAATTCGCAGGGAAAAACTTTACTTTCTCGAATCGTATTACAGTTGGAGCCGGTAAAAAAGGAACAGGATATTTTATGCCTGACGGATCTATCGGATTATTAACTCGTGAAGATGTCGATGCGAGAATGAATGCGAAATCTACCGACGGAATGACGTGGTTTGTTGATAACTTGCCAGGTTTACCTTTCCCAGTAGGAATCAAATACTATTCTGGTTGCGCAGACAAGAGTGGAGAAGAAGGATTGGAGCATTTAGGTGCTACATTAGTAGAGAACTGGCAAATTTCCGTTGATTACGGAATTTTAACCGCTTACAATTCAAATCCTGCTCGACCAACAGCGATTAGAAAGTTTGAATTTGTGCCATAATTCAGATTTATATTGTTTAACCAAACGCCTTGACCTCGCTTGAGGCAGGGCGTTTTTTTTTACCGATTATGTTTAAGATAGAAAAATTAAAACCGGCATATGCGAACCTTCTTGGATGGAGGCAGCATTTTTCTTCCGACGTGCAAATAAATAGTTCTCTTACTGTTACCGAATCGGGAGAGTATTATCAAGACAAACATCCGTCGTTAAGATTAGATTACATACAAACGATATTATCGAAGGCGCAAAGTATTGACGATTACTTGAAGGAAAAAGTAGAGGCTGCGACTACATCAATATTCTACGATTTAATTCAGCATCGTCAATTAAATAACTACGGAAAAACATTACTCGAGCAGGCTCAGCTATTAAATAAACATTCTTGGTTATCGGATAAAATCGTAAATCAGAACAGATTCGTAGGATTACAGATAAAGGTGAAAGATTCTTCCGGATTACAAGTGTTACTGAACGAAATAGGTTTACAGCTCGACGGAGCGCAATCTTTAAAGCTGTATTTATTTCATTCTCAAAGAGAGGAGCCATTAAAAGAAATTACAATCGTTACAACCGATACCGGAGTAAAGTGGAGTGAGGAAAATTTAGAAATCGATGCTTGGGATAAGGAAATGTTTTATGGAGGAGTTTTTGTTCTCGGATATTATCAAGAGGATTTAATCACTCAAGCAATAAATTATACAAATTTCGATTGGGATAAAGGAGAGTGCGGAAATTGTAATAATTCATATTATCAAGTATGGAAGTCGATCCGAAATCATTTTCATATTTATCCTCTTTATGTTCCTTCCGGAAGTTACGAGAAAGGTAAAATGTTCGACTTACAAAAAGCCTTCTATGTAAATAATCAATCTTGGGGATTAAATTTAAGGCTAACAGTAAGATGCGATTTAACAAACTTCTTTATTCAAAATAAAGTTTTCTTTAAAAACCTTCTTGGATTAAAAGTGGCCAACCTTGTTTTAAACGATATGAAGTTCAGTCAAGAAACTAATTTCGTTCAAGAGGATTTGAGAAATATGGTTATAAGAGATTTGGAAGGAGATAATGAAACGAACGCTCTAAACATAGCGCAACAATATAGCAGAGAATTAAAAGCGGTTTCTTTTAATTTATCCGATATAAACAACAGATGCCTTGGAGGAGCGACAGAACAAAATATGCCTGATTATGGTGTTGTTTAAAAAACAAATTGAATTCGTAGATAATTTTGAAACACTCCTTTTCGAGAAATTTCGAGAAGGAGTTCAAAGTTATGGATTGGTTCTAAAAAATTACATCGTAGAGAAGCAGTTATATGATAAAGGTATCGACGGAACAGGAAAAAGATTGGAAGGATATACACGAACAACAATTCGTTATAAATTACAAAAAGGACAGCCTGCAGACCGAACTACGTTGAAGGACGAAGGAGAGTTTCACGCAAGCATTGAAATAAAAGCCTTCTCCGACCATTTCGAGGTATCAAGTAATGTTACACACGATAAATTTATAATCAAGCGTTACGGAAGAAATGTTTTAAAAATAACAAACGATAATTTAAAGGAATTTATAGAGAAATTTGTTTTACCTAAATTAAAAGAAAGATGACGGATTTACAAAATAAAGTATTTACAGTAAATAATCCGGTTGAGGTAGATTATGCCTGCGAGGAGATAAGAAAATTATTGGCGAATAATATTTCTTGGTTATCGCATCCGTACCATATCGCACAAAGATTTTATAAAAAAACTGAAAAGGGTTCGTTTTTTTACCCTGAAACATATATTCCGGACACGACACCGGAAGCGAAAAATTACACTTATCACCGATTAACTCCGGATAATGATTACAAAGGAATGTGTTTTTTTATGATAAACGGCTCGAGAAGTAACTCGAAGGATTATAAAGATAATATTCTCCGTTATTCTGCTTCGGTTATTTTCTCGGTAAACCTTGAATTAATAAGTAAAGCGAGATTAAAAGAATATCTTTTCACTCCGGAACTTATGAAAGAAGTTAGAAAGTTGTTGATAGATAACGGAATGAACTTTAACTTTGCATTTGAATTAGTATCGGAAACGAGAGATTTGAAAGAGGTTTATAGAGAGTTTATTCTCGATGATTTAGAGCAATACAACCGTGCGCCTCTTCAATGCTTCCGCTTCGATTTTGAAATAACTTTAAACGATTTATGTTAATGGAAAAAATTATTATTGTTTTCGGAGTAGTTTTATTTTTAACGGCTCTGTTTGATAAGTTCGGAACGTGGCAGCTTATCGAGAAAAAAGGATCGGAATGTAAGAGTAAATTCTTTTACACGTTAAGTCAGTGCCGGTTCTGTATAACATTTCATTTAGGTTGGATTATAACGTTTTTTGTAGGAGCGTTTTCGTGCTTCTCTTGGGAGCTGCTTCCGATTCCTTTCGTAGTAAGTGGACTTTTAACATTAAAAAAATAGGTTATGATATTTGAATTTGGCAAACACGAAATCGAAATCTATGATAATATTCAGGATTTACCTATACTGACCTTTCAGAAGTTTAATAAATATCAAATGATGGCTTCGGAGATAGGTAACGATTTTGAAGATTATGATAGAAGAACGGCAAAAACAATCGCTTTCCTCGATAAAGGAATGATTAAAGAAGCGAGGCAGGAACTCGAGAACAGACGAATAGCTGTTTTTAACGCATATAGAGAATTTACTCCGGTAGGATATTCGTTTGCGGTTTTAATCCGACGAATAGACAAAAAGGAGTACACAAAAAAAACTTCGGAAGAAATTGATGATATTTTAAAGCACCTCGAGAAAATAGGATTTGATTTTAAAACCTCTATTGAAAAATTGAAGGAAGTAAAAAAAAAAATCGACCAACAGCTCTTGGTTTACTATCCAAAATTTTTTCCAAAAAATCAAAATAAAGATATTCTTGCGCTCCGAGCGAAAAGAGTAAATTATCTCCTCGATTTGATTATTGAGAAAAAGGTATCGATAAAGGAGGAAGTTTTTGAAGTAGAAAAGGAAATCCTCGAGAATGATAAACCACACGTTTGGAATGTTCATATAGAAAATAATATGGAAAGAGTTCTCGAGGTTGATTTTAATAAGTTCGCAATACAGGTTACGGAATTATCAAACCAAAGGCTGGAGGATATGACAACATTTAGATTTTACGCTACAGTTGAATATCTGAAGGAGAAAAACAAAAAGCAATAGTATGGAAAATGTTTTATTTAATTACTCCGAATTTTTCAACGATGACGGAGGAATGGAGAAAGTTAAAAAGGACTTTCTTAAACTTGGTGATGATTTAATCGCAGAAGCTAAACGAGTGAAGAAAGAGTTCTCCGAATCGTTTAGCTTTGATGATTTAGCAGGATTCAAGAAATACGAGAATATAGTTGAGGAAATGATTGCCTTAAACGATAAGTATGAAAAGGCTCAGAGCGATCTTATTAAAATCACGAAGGAGTACGAAGAAGCGCAAAAAAAACTTCGTAAAACAAACGAGGCTCTTGCCGGTAGTACAGAGGATGTTGCCGATGCTTTAAAAGATGAGGTTACAGCGAGAAAGAAAGCCGTAAAAATGCAAGTAGAATCGACGGAGGCACTCGACGAATTATATGTTCAGCTTGAACAACATAAAGTTGCGTTAAAAGCAGTAAACGAAATGGAGAAAGCCGGAACGATAACAGTTGAAGAAGCATCTGTTGCGAGAGGTAGAGCCAAGTTAATGATGAAGGAACTTACTGCCGAGATAAGAAAACTTGAAACGGAACAATTAAAATTAAATCAATTAACGAAGGAGGAGCAAAAATTACTCGAGGCAAAAATTACTCTCGAGAAAGAGGAGATTAAAACCTTGACGGAAGTACGTGAGAGAATCGCAGCGTTAAGAGTTGTTGTTCAGTCTTTGGATTTAGAAACCGAAGCCGAAAAAATCAAAGCCTTTAATGCAGAAATAAACGAGCTGACTGATTTACTCGGAGATAATTCTGATAAATTCATACAGAATAAAATTAATATCGGAAATTACGAGGAGAGTATTAAAAACGCTCTTAAATCTACAAGCCTGTTCAAAACAAATATCGCTGCTCTCGACGGAGTTCTCGACGGACTTCTCGGAACTATGATGAAAACCAAAGAAGAAATTGCGGAAATGGAGGAGGCTCTTGGAAACAACGCAAATGCGTTACAGAAGTTTTCTATTGCCTTCGGTAAAATGAATAAAGTTTTAAAGGCTTCCGTTATTGGTTTAGTTCTTGTCGCATTAGCTGCACTTGCTTCTATGTTCGGAAGTACGAGAGCCGGAGCAGTGAGAATGGAAAAAACAATGATGGCTCTTTCTTCCGCTTTTCAAACTTTCGGAAAAGTAGCAAAAGCCGTTCTTGTAAATGGATTTAAAGCCATTTTTTATGCTATGGCCTTCAAGTTTGATAAAGCCAAAAAAGTGGCGAGTGAAGGTATGGACGAAATAAAAGAAGCCTTTGCGAACGGAACAGAAGCTATTGTTCAAGGTTTAGAGTATATCGATAGAGCGTTTAAAATTGAAGACCAAATTCGTAGATTAGACAGAGAACTCGAAAGGTTAAACGGAACTCTTGCGATAACTCAATCACGTGCTGACGATTCTACAAAAAGCCTTCGATTTCAGTTAAGAAATACAAAATTGGCTCTCGAGATTCAGGAGAAAATAAACCTTAAACAACTCGAGATCGCAAAGAAACAGCTCGAGGTAGCGAATAACAAAGTAAAACAAAATGCACTTGCGAACGTAGAGGAGGCAAAGAATCTTAATTTACAAGCGGAAGGAGTAGCGTTTGCGGAACAAGTACAAGCACTCGCAGCTCAACGTGGAGTTGATTTGGAAATTTCAAACGAATTAATCGAGGAGCAACAAGCTGCACTTCTCGAGGTTATAAAAGCCGAAAACGAATTAAAGTTAAACCGAGAGGAGAATGCAAAACAACAAAGAGAAATTAATCGAGATATTTTTGAACAAAACCTCGATTTATTAATTGACCTTATCGACACTGAAAAAAATCTATCGGAGCAATATGTGAACGATATAACTCGAAATTTTAAAAAGAGAGTGGACGAATTCAATAGATTTATTTTGGTGTTCCGAGCGAACGCACAAAAAGAACTTGATGAGTTTACGAAGGAAGCGACGAATATGGGATTAAAATTAAAATATCGTATTCAGTTTGACGAAAACGGAAATTTTAAAGTATTTATTAACGATACCGAACTTGCGACAGATAATATTGTAAAATTAAACGAGCAACTTCAAAACACAGGAATGAACGAAATTGATATTAATCGCTTCCGTGAGTTCCTCGTAGAAACAAGAAATGGTGTTAAAGATTTCCGAGATTTAAACAAAGAACTCGTTCAGGCTGCAATTAATATAAAGCAGATGAAGAACGATTTAGCCGTGTCCGATTTAGAACTCGATAACCTTCAGAGAATAAACGACAGAATAAGAGAGTTGAACGATTTACTCGAATCAAAAAAAACTACTACTTACACGAAGGACGGAAAAGCGATTGATAAATATAGTATCTCGAAAAAAGACAGAGATAAGATAATGCGAGAGGTGGAGGAACTCGAGAAAGAAAGACAATCTATAATCGATGATGCGGAATTAAATCGAAAAGCAAATCGAATAGCTGCTATTAACGAAGAATTAACGACAGTTGAAAAAGGTTCCCAAAGAGAAATCGAATTACAACAAGAAAAAAATGACCTTCTTCGAGATATAGAGAACGCATATTTGGACCAAAGGCTCGAGGATATTAAAACCAATAACGAGAAAGCGGAAGAAGCATATAGAAAGTTTATGGAGGATATGCAAACGCTTATCGGAATGATTATTGATGCGATGATTTCGGCAAATCAAAAATTGATTAATAGTCAAGAGAAACTTGTCGAGAAGCAAGGTGATATGGTTGATAAACAAGAGGAGAGAGCAAGAAACGGGGTTGCAAATACATTAGCGTTCGAGCAGAGAATGTTAGCCGAAAGAGAAGCCGAATTGATTAAGAGTCAGAAGAAACAAGAAAGATTGGAAAAAATCAAAGCCTTGTACACTTCTTATACTAATTACTCGAATAGAGGAGATGAGAATCCTATCTTAAAAGCCTTGAGAGATTTTGCAATATTAGAATCAATCGCAGCTTCATTCGGAGAAGGAGGAGCAGCCGATGATGTTCTCGGAAAAATACCTCACGACGGAAAAGGAATTATTCGAGGAAGATCTCACAGAGGAAGAATGGGAGGAATACCTGTTTTAATCGAAGGGAAAGAGGGTTTTTTCTCTACTCGAGAGATGGCCAACCTTGGGAAAGATAACTTTTATAAGATAAAAGAAATGGCAGGACTTGGCCCAGTAGATACAAATTTCTTCTCCGGACAAAGACAGCAACTTGCAAATAATTACTTTCCTATTCCGGTAAATAATAACGATGAGATTATAACCGGACTTGAAGAAGTAAAAAGAGCGATCGAACAGAAGCCGGTAGAAAGTTGGGATATGGTAGGAGTAACTGAAACTTTCGTTGAAATCGTTCAGACTGTTACGAAGAAAAACAAGAAAATAAGAAACTTTTTTAAAGTACCAAAACCAAGATTATAATGGCAAATATAAGACACTTAATAAACGGACAAGACTACGGAGAACCGAGAAACTGGCAAGACTTGGAAATCACTGTTGACTGGCTAAACAAAAAAGAATCTGGCGCAATTAATGTGTCAGATTTGTCGTTTGTAGGAGAAGCCAACGAGTATTTACAACAAAGGATAATGAACGGACTTTCCGGAGGAGTAGGAATTTTTGAAGGAGAGCCTTATGAGATAAGAGTTGGAGATGTAAACAACCCAACTTTCACTTTTAAAGGTTATCTTGATTTTACGGAGGAGATGACTGTTTTAGGAGGAGAGGAAATAACTTGCTCTCTTAAAAAAGAAACCGGAGAGGATTGGTTAAACGATGTTGCTGATTCATTTTCGTTCGCTTATCTACACGACCAAGGAATAATAACCGACGGAGATTTTGTAAAAGTTCCTTATGTTATTAACTACATACCGGACGGAATGCAATTAATAGTTCTTTCGATGTCGATCTATATGATGACGAAGGAACTTATTGAAAATATTCAAAACATAGCGGAAGCGGTCGGAGATATTACTGACGCATCTACTCCGGTTATTGGTGTATCTGTAGGACTTGGAGCCGGAGTTGTTACGGCTTGGGATTTAGGAAATTATATTCTCGTAGCTTTAAAACTTATCGCAAGAATAGCATACACGATTGCGATTATAATTGCGATTAAAAACTTAATCGAGGAACTATTTGAACAGCTTCTCCCGAAGAAACGTTATCACTTGGGTATGTATTATCATAAAATGTTTGAAAAAGCGTGTACGCACCTTGGATTAGGTTTTCAGTCAAATTTACTTCAAAACGAAATTCGAGATTGGTGCCATATTCCGAATAAAGACAGAAAAGGAGGAGAAAGCGGTGAGAGAGGTTTCCCAAGTAATGCTGGGCCAATCTATACTTTCGGAGATTTAATTCGAGTATGTAAAGAATGGTTTAACGCTGATTATAGAATAATAAACGGAGTTTTCTTATTCGAGAGAAAAGATTCCTTTTTAACTCCTTCTACATATCAGATGCCGAATTACTTCGTAAATCAAGAAAGGCTTCTCGACGGAGTTAAATTTAATACAGAGGAAATGTTATCAAATTATAACATTTTCTATCAGTACGATATTCAAGACCAAAATACACTTGACGACCAATCAGGGCGTGTTTTTCAAGCAATAACAACTCCGAACGTTAAAGTAAACGAGAAATTTGTAAACATTAAAAATCTTGCACAAATATCTATTCCTTTCGCTCTCGGAAAAGAAAAAACCGGATTAACGGCTGTCGAAGAAGTTATGAAAACTCTTGGCCAAATAGTCGATAATTTAACCGGAATATTTGGAGGAGGAACAAACTTTGCAAATCAAATAGAGGATAGAATCGGAAGCCTTTTATTATCCTCCCATTTTATTACGATCGGAAAAGTAGTTGTAATGAGCGGTGGAAAATTAGCGAATAATCAAAGGCAGTTACTCGATACTAAACTCTTATGGGACAAATATCATTATATTAACTCATTCGCAGAATATCAAGGAGTTCATAATCAATATTACAGATATTTCGAGCAGCCAGTCGGAATGACTATTCAAGATTTTGCTTTAATTTTGGACAATAATATTGCAACGGATTCGAGCGGAAATGAATATGTAATCGAGAAAGTAGTCTATAATCCGGAGAAAGGAAGCGCAAAAATAGATTTCCGAGTTAAAAGAAAGTACACGAACAATTTAAAAATAGAATTTGTATGATACCGGAACACATAAAACAGTTACTCGAAAACTCGAGTAATATGATAAAAGTAATGAACGATTCTCTCGATACCTTCGGGAAAGTTCTTGACGAAACAATCGAAAAAGCACCCGAATCGGATAAAGCCGAAATTGATAGATTTAAGCGTTTAAGTATCGAAGTAATCAACAAGGCAAAAAAAGGAGATACAACAGGAGTTGAACAATTAATTAATAGTTTCAAAGATGGGAGTAAAAGTAATAAGTAGAAAGTACAACGAGCTGTATAGACCGGAGGACACAAACTGGTTAATCGGAAACGTTGGCGACTGGCAAAAGCTGCTTCTTCAATTAGAGGTAGGAATCGATTTAAACGGATCGAGTCAAACGCAAATAGGAATCGATTATGTAAATAATAGTTTCAAACTTCTAAACGGAAAAAAGTGGAGCGATTATGGTTTTGATGTTGGGCAAGTCGTAACGTTAAAATATTTACTCGAGAAAGACACCGACGGAAACGGACAAATAGACCAAATAACAAATGTAGAGGTTCAGTTTACTATTACGAACCTTTATGATGATATTATGGAAGTTGACGAAACAATTGATATTGAAAACCTCGAAACAATTCCAACGAATTACGGAACAAAAAAAATATCGAAAGTTATCTTTTTCGTAGAGGAAGAACCCGAAGGAATGAGAATTCAATATCAGCATATTAGTAACGATGATTTTGAAACAACGAATCTCGTTTCTGTAATCGACCAAACTACA
>Ga0209278_1000293_pt1 | contig 46232 bp, 30 predicted proteins | sample JI81BgreenDNA_FD_187504 | JGI IMG/M metagenome (GOLD analysis project Ga0209278, IMG submission 187504) | Wastewater effluent complex algal communities from Wisconsin, to seasonally profile nutrient transformation and Carbon sequestration -... | ecosystem: Engineered > WWTP > Effluent > Algae...
TGGCGAAGATTACTTAAAAATAAAGTAGAAAACGAGTTGCAAGAATGGATAGAAAGGGTTTGTCAAATAATAAAACATAAAATAAATCACTGTCAATCAATAAGTTAAAAAATTATCGGGTAGAGTATTTTGAGCATTATAGCTATGGCAATCCCTTCCGTTGAATGTAAATGCAGTTTTCTACAGGTGTCAGTAAAAAAAATGGCATCTGTAGATTTTTTTTTGCCTAAAACTTTTTTAACAATCTGAAACCAAACACACTGTTTTTCAGTTCTAAATTAGACTTCGTTTACAACAATTAAAACATGTCTTTCAAAGCTATTCAACCAATATAGCTTTATTCCTAAGGGTGTTGCAATTAAACATTTTTTGTTAATTTAGCGACACCCTTTTTATGTACGCCTATACATAAAAATTTCTTTCCTATTCTTATCATTTTTACTTTTCAAACTAATCTATGCAATTCATCAAATTTACCTTAGCAACAATTTTAGGCTTGTGCTTATTTTTTGTGCTACTCGTATTCATTTTAGTAGGCATTGGGGCTTCACAAGACAAGGAAGTCGTGGAAGTCAAAGAAAAATCTGTACTCAAACTTAATTTGAATGTACCAATTACCGAAATTTCTAAGAGTTCACCTTTTGAGGAACTTGGCTTACCCGAAACAGGCTCTTCTGAATCTACAATCGGCTTGATAGATATTTTGAAGTCTATCAAAGCAGCAAAAACAGACGAAAAAATCAAAGGTATTTACATAGAAGTAAGTATGCCACAAGCTGGCTATGCCGTTTTGCACGAAGTACGTGAGGCATTGGCAGACTTTAAAAAATCAGGCAAATTTGTGTATGCCTACAGCGAAGTTTATACAGAAGGGGCGTATTATGTGGCTTCGGTAGCCGATAAAATCATGTTGAACCCTGCGGGAGGCATGGAATTTAACGGTTTGATTGTTGAAAAAATGTATTTGACGGGTATGTTAGAAAAGATAGGCGTAAAACCTGAAATTTTCAAAGTAGGCGACTTCAAAAGTGCCGTAGAACCCTTAATGAACAAACAAATGAGTGAAGCTGACCGTCTGCAAACTTCTACTTATTTGAACAGTGTGTATGATTTTTATTTGAGCAATGTAGCCCAATCTCGTAATATTCCTTTGGAAGATTTGCGGAAAATCTCTAAAGAAATGTTGGTAAGAAACGTAGGAGATGCCCTCAAATACCAACTGATTACAGACAGCGTATATTATGACCAAGTAACAGACTTGTTGAAAAAAGCCACTGGTGCAGACGAGAAAGACGAAAAAGCTAAAATCAATTTTATTTCGGTAAAAAAATACGTAAAATCTGATTTTGTGGTAAACCAAAACCTTTCGAAAGATAGTCGTGTGGCGGTAATTGTGGCAGAAGGAGATATTGTAAGTGGCAAAGGCGATGACGAGTCTATAGGTTCGGACAAAATAGCGGAGGAAATTCGCAAGGCACGCAAAGACAGCAAAATAAAAGCTATAGTTTTACGCATTAACTCCCCAGGGGGCAGTGCCTTAGCCTCTGATGTGATGTGGAGAGAAGTGCAATTAGCCAAAGCCGAAAAACCAATTATTGCGTCTATGTCCGCCGTAGCAGCTTCTGGAGGTTATTATATGGCAATGGGCTGCGATACGATTGTAGCACAACCGAATACGATTACAGGTTCTATTGGAATTTTTGGTGTCTTAGTGAATGCCGAAAATCTATTGAAAGAAAAAATGGGTTTGAGTTTCGATAGAGTAGCCACAGGCGACTATTCAGGTTTGGGATACCCTACAAAAACTATGTCTGATGCCGAAAAGCAAATTATTCAACGTGGCATAGAAGAAGGCTATGAAAAATTTACGAGCAAGGCAGCAGCAGGTCGCCGTATGCACATAGACAGTTTGAAAAAAATAGCTTCGGGTCGTGTGTGGACAGGTGCAACGGCACAGAAAATAGGCTTGGTAGATGTGTTGGGTGGTTTAGATGTAGCTATTCAATTAGCAGCTAAAAAAGCCAATCTTAAAGAAGGTGAATACAGTGTAAAATATATGCCTCAACAAAAATCTTTTATAGATAGACTTATGGACGTAGGCGAAAAAGAAGTACGTGAACGGAACATCAAAAGTGAGTTAGGTATTTGGTATCCGTACTACAAACAACTGAAACGACTACAAACGTATGAAGGAGTGCAAGCAAGATTGCCGTTTGAGTTGGTTATCAAGTAAAAATCATGGTTGCATAAAAAATTTCCATAGAATAGGGTTTGCAAACCCTATTCTATGGAAATTAAAAAGCTCAAATACTTTGTGCTTAAACTTGATAACTTTTTTATACGTAAGCTAACTACCTCTCTATCACAATATCTTCCATTACCAACATATCCATTTTAGTTCTTAGGAAACAATCTAAGGCTTCGGAAGGTAAATTGACAATCGGCTCATTTTCATTGAACGAAGTATTTAACAAAATAGGCACACCTGTTTTTTTGTAAAAAGCCTCTATCAAACCATAATATTTTGGCTCAACGGCTTTATCTACAGTTTGTAATCTGCCTGTACCGTCTGCATGAGTAACGGCAGGAATATCTGCCCGTTTTTCGGGACGAATCACAAAAACTTTTTCCATAAAAGGCACATCATCTACTTTCTCAAAATAAATTGCCGTAAAATCTTTGAGAATAGACGGTGCAAATGGGCGGAAACTTTCTCTGCGTTTAATCTTTGCATTCAATATTTCTTTGGCATCTGCCCTGCGAGGGTCTGCCAAAATAGAACGGTGTCCTAAGGCTCTGGGTCCAAACTCTGCACGTCCTTGATACCAACCCACTACCCCACTGTCTATGAGGCAATTAGCTACTTTTTCAAACAGTTCCTCTTGGTTCTTGTATCGAGTGTATTTAATATTTTGGCTCAACAAATAGCTTTCAATTTCTTCGTTAGAAGATTTGTAACCCCAATAACCATGTTGTACGGCTTGGCGGTCTGTTTTGCCTAAAACTTGGTGGTAAACATATAATGCAGCCCCCATACAAGTTCCTGCGTCATGAGCAGCAGGCGGAATGTATAAGTTTTTGAACGGAGTACGGCTCGTAATTTTGCCGTTGGTTACGGAGTTTTGACCTACGCCACCCGCCAAACAAAGGTTTTCGCATTTCGTTTTTTCGTACAAAGCATTGAGCATGAAGAAAATAGTTTCTTCACACATTTTTTGTACCGAAGCAGCTAAGTTCTTGTGTTCTTGTGTCAATGGTTCATCTTTTTGGCGTGGTGTACCAAATTTTTTCACCAAATAATCTGTATAAAGTAAATCTACGGTAGGTATGCCACCCAACCATGTCATTGGAGTTCTTTCATTGGCATCTTTGATGTACTTTGTATTGAGTTCAAAAAGTCCATTCTTTTTCCAATGTACTACGTCTTTGAGTTGTTCAAAATACGTAGGTTGTCCATAAGGAGCTAAACCCATGATTTTGTACTCATCTCCATAATGATGAAAGCCTAAAAATTGGGTAAAGGTTGTATAAAATTCGCCCAAAGAGTGCGGATAATAGACCCCATCAAAAATTTCCATGTCTAAGCCTTTGCCAAAACCTGTCATAGCAGATTTAAAGTCCCCAAAACCATCAATAGAAAATAAAGCAGCTTCTTTGAATGGCGAAGGATAATAGGCACTTGCCAAGTGAGTGCGGTGGTGTTCTACATTATGAATTTCCGCCTTGATTTGCTCTTTGGGTACACCCAAGGCATTTTCAAACTCCTCTTTCAAACCTACCATTTTTTTAGCATTAGAAAGACGGTCAAGCACACTTCCAAAATTGAGGAATTGTGTAGCCATGAATAGCAGTTTTCTATCCAAATTAGCTTTGGGGTCTTTCGATATTGCAATATGGTCGAGGTCTTGTACGGTGATACCTGCCTCTGCCAAACAAAACTTAATAGCTTCGCTGGGGAAACCTGCCCAGTGTTTTATTCGTCTAAATCTTTCTTCTTCTGTAGCTACCAACAATTCTCCATCTTTGTAAAGACAAGCTGAAGAATCTCCGTGATACGCATTAATGCCTAAAATATACATACGTGAATAAATTTGCAATGAACTGAAAATCAAAAGAGTATATTTACTTTAACGTAAATAACTGCCTAAAAAAAATGTTTATTGCAACAATAAACACCTTTCTCTATCATACCATAAATTGGCGTGCAAAGGTAGGAAACTAAAAGAATAAAGCTATAAAAGTACGGGCTTTTATAGCTTTCTATTCATTACTTTGTTACTGCCTTAATTGCTAACTTTTTCGCAAACTGAAAGGCTTTAGGGAAAGTAGTTTCTACTTTCATAATCAGTTGGTTAGTCAATTCGTTTTGGTCTTTTGGGCAATTCACCTGCATACCATTAATTTCTTTGAGGTGCAAAGGTTTAATACGAGATTGATATTGCAAGAAATCCATACTTTGTGGTATGTAATGAGCTGTAAATGAACTTCTTGAATACTGCGGTTGTGTGGTACTCAAACTACCATGAATTGTTTTGCCATGCCACAAGAACAAATCTCCTTGACGAAGTGCAGGGGCAATACATTGTAGATTGAATTTATTGATAATATCAATGACCAATTTTTTATACCTATCATGGTTAAAAGCAATGTCAAAATCACCACCGTTTTTCTCCATGTCTATTTTATGACTTGTTGGATAGACATAAAAACGACCAGCACCAGGGGCTATGTCTTCTACTGCCACCCACGAAGCCACCATACGCCCTAATTCAGAAGCATCTAAATAGTAGCTATCTTGGTGAGCCCAAGTAGCAGGGTTGCCTTCAAAGTACATAGTTTGTACTATTTTACCTTCTTCGCCCATCAATACTTTTAAAATACGGCGAATATTAGGGTGAGTCAAAATCTCTAAACCATATTGTTGAAAGTTGGGGAAGTTTTCTCTATTCAAATCTTGAATATTCAGAATAGAGTTTAACATATACCCATGTTCCGTCAATTTATGCTTTTCTGGATTGGCAGAGGCTTGGCGGTAAATAAAGTCGTTGTAAGGTTTTACCTCTCTTAAAAATGCTTGTTTGGCTTTTTCGCATAGCTCTGCGGGTACAGCATTGCGGATTACGATATAACCATTGTCATCATAGTATTTGCGAATTTGCTCGTCTGTCTTCAACTGTGCATAAATGTCTGTTGTGTCATCTACGGTTACAGGAATTTGTATCATCTTGCCTTCGGGAGCTGTAATACTATATGTATTTTCCATTTGAAATTTTGATAGTTACCAAGTAAAGAAACAGAAGTTAGTTTTAGTTTATTCGATTTACATGATTGTAAATGCGGTAAATTTAGATAAATTATTGATTGGTAATAGAAGAATAGTTAAATATAATCATTCTATTCCCTTCCCTACCCTATCCCAACGAATACGGTCAAAGAAATCTGCATTCGTATCTGGGCGTAAAGACCACCAAACAGAAAGAGCCTTGCCCAAAATATGATTTTCGGGTACAAACCCCCAAACTCTTGAATCATCTGAATTGTGGCGGTTGTCGCCCAACATAAAGTAGTAGTTTTGCTTAAAAGTATATGATTTTACTACTTGATTATTGATATAAAATTGTCCATCTTTTACCTCTGCATTTTCGTTGCCTTCGTGTCTTAGTAAAATAGATTCATACAAGAGTACATTTTTTTTGTCTAATGGAATGGTCATATTTTTGGCAGGAATTATCAATTCGCCAAAATTGTCCATGTTCCACGCAAATTCTTTGGCATACGGAAACACATTATCAGAAGGATTATTTTTGGCATCTTTCATCATAATCACTTCTTTGACATTGGGCAGTTGGTTAATTTTTTTGGCGGTAAATGCATCTGTATTTACCACATAACCATTAGGAGCAGAACGAATGTCTGTGATATTCAATAAGGCAAAAGCACTTTCGGCAATCGGCATATCCGATAAAATGTAGTAGCTACTTTGCAGTTTTGCGGGTTGCACTGCCAACTCGTCATTCACATACAATTTCATTTCTTTCAAAGCTATTTTATCGTTGGGTAAACCTACACACCTTTTTACAAACGGAGTACGTTGGTCTATAGGAAAACTGGCTTCGTCCTTTCCGGGATAGTTAAATACGACTACATCATTGCGTTGCACAGAACTAATAGCAGGAAAACGGAAATAAGGCAACTGAATCCAATCTAAATACGAAGGAATGCCTGTTTTCCAAATAGTTTGGTGTGTCAGGGGCATTTGCAAGGGCGTAATAGGGAGTCTTGCCCCGTAATGTATCTTGCTAACGAGCAGAAAATCACCTGTTAATAATGTCCCTTCCATAGAAGGTGTAGGAATAGCCGAAAAAGACGCAATGCCCCATTGTACCATGATAACGGTAACTGTAGCTAACAAAATGGCATCTATCCATTCTCTTGTGCTACTTTTTTGTGGGCGACTCTGTGGTTTTTTAGGTGTTTGATTTACTGTTTGTCCTTCTGCCATATCAATACTACTTGTGCGAACTATCTGACAAAAGTACAAATTTTTATGCAAAAATGTAGTTTTTGCGAAGTTTATACAGTTTTTCATTTTTAATTACCCCTCTCCTACCTGAACTCAATAGCTTAAATTTTTGTATCATTAGCATAATTTAAGCAATACCAATAGCTTAAAACTTCTAATTCATTCATTAATATTACTAATTGTGCCTCTGCACTTATGAACCAGCGTTATTATTTATCCGTATTTACTGCCTTTCTGATATGGGGTTTTATGCCTTTGGCGGTACGGGCTTTGCAAGGCTACTCCGTTTACCTTATTTTGTATTTCAGAGTAATTGTTTCATTGTTGCTCTTGGTGGGGGCAGGTTTTACCCTACTTTCTGCCCAATGGAAAGAGGCTTTTCAGGTTTTTGCCCAACAAACTCGCCAAGAAAGACGCAAGGTCATTGGGCTGACTATTTTCAGTGGTATTTTATTAGTAGCTAATTGGGGCATTTTTATCTATGTGGTCAATTATATAGACACTCAATCAGGGGCTTTTGCCTATACCATTTGCCCCATTATTACGGCAATATTGGGTTATGTCATCTTAGACGAAAAATTAGCACGCCATCAATGGTTAGCTATAGGACTATGTGCCGTAAGCTGTAGTTTAATGGCGGGGGCTGTTTTCACCAACTTCTTGTTTAGTGTCTTAATTGGCTTTTTGTATGCCTTGTATTTGGTTTTGCAAAGATTTTTGAAAGACTATGATAAAATTGTGTTGCTGACTCTGCAACTCTCCATTGCTGCCTTGTTAATCGTACCTATGTACAGTTACCTCGCACAATTTCCTACACAACCTTTGGATAGCCGTTTCTTTTGGTTGGTGCTAATGGTAAGTTTGTTTTTTACGGTGCTACCTCTGTTCCTTAATTTATATGCCCTCAAAGGTTTAAAATCGGCAACGGTAGGGGTTTTTATGTATCTCAATCCACTTACAGGTTTTACTTTAGCCTTTTTGTACTTCAATGAAACAGTAACAGCCAACCAACTGATTGCTTATTTGTTAATTACGGGGGCTATTCTGTTGTATAATGGCAGCCCTATTTACAAAATAGTAAAAAAGTCTTTTAGTTAAAACTTAATGTATTTTGTATAAAAAGGTGTCATTCAGAAAAAATGACACCTTTTTTAGCAGCTAAAGGTAGGAAGTCAGAAAAAATAGTTCTAATAGTATGATTATTGTAAGTTATTTCTAAATTTATGTTAAATTATTCTTTCATCTCACTATAAAGTCATTCAAATAGTTTTACTACCTTGTTGGCGAGCCAATATTTAACTTATTTCAACTCTATGCACTCTCTTCCTTCTGTTACCAATAATGCACTTACTAGTAATGACAAAGACCATTGGATTTTAACGCAATTAGATTTATTTGCGAAGTTGATGCTTTTTAATGAATCGCAAACTATTGCTACTTGGGGAGAACATCTGTTGGAACACCTTGTTCCGCTATTACATGGGGTTCGGGCAGCCTTGTATTGCAAAACAGCTACTACATTGACTTTGGTGGCGGGGTATGCCTTAGAAGGAGAAGTACAAACAGTGATTAATATAGGCGAAGGCATAGCAGGCGAAGTAGCTAAAACTAAAGCCAAAGTGTTACTCAATTATAGTGATATGGAAGTACACTTGTCTGTAGGTGTTGGCACTACTACCTTACAAATCAATAGTTTATTAGCTATTCCTTTGGTTTTTAATGAGCAGTTACAAGGAGTTTTGGAACTTATGTGGTTACAAAATATTACACCTAAAGAAATAGAGTTTTTAGAAAGGCTGTCTGAAAGAATAGCTGCCACCCTCAATATTATTGCAGCAAAAGAACAATTAATAGAAAAAAACAGAGATATAGAGGAAAAAAACACCAATATCATTGCAAGTATCAACTATGCTCAACGTATTCAAAGTGCATTTTTACCAAGATTAGACTATTTACAAAAGGTATTTCCAGATAGTTTTTTAATTTATATTCCCAAAGATATTGTTTCTGGTGATTTTTACTGGGTGTCTGAACATGACAACAAAAGATTGGTAGGCGTAATAGACTGCACGGGACATGGTGTACCCGGTGCTTTCATGTCTTTGATTGGGCATGGTTTATTATCAGAGGCTATTTTTCAACAAAGGATTTTAGACCCCGGTGAAATTGTCACTTATATTAACAATGGTATTCGTGAGAAATTGCTGAATAGTGATAAGAGTTTCCAAGACGGTATGGACTTAGGTTTATGTTTGATAGAAGAACTCAGTGAAAACCATTATTCTATCTTGTACGCAGGAGCAAAACACGTACTATTTGGAGTTACAGGCAGCAAATATTTTAGTTTAAAAAGTGACCGTACCGCCATCAATAGCATTAAGCAAAACCACCGTTACACTAGTACACAGCTACTGATGTATAAAGGAGATACATTATATTTCTCCACAGATGGTTTTTTAGACCAATCTAACCCACAAAGAAAGAGAATAGGTACGGCAGGTTTCCAACAGTTGGTAGAAGAATATTGGAAAGTATCGGCGGTGTTACAACACAAACTTTTCTTGAAGTACCTACAAGAACACCAACAACACGCAGACCAACGAGATGATATTACATTGCTGATGTTGCAGTTGTAATGACAATGTTTTTATACGCCTATGTATGAAAAAAGAGTTGGGTAAAATCTAAAATTTATTAGCCCTATTGTAGCATAGCCTTTAGGCTGTGTGTAAAATTCTGTTGTGTATTTTTTTAATAGATTGATTATAGGGTGTTTGTAAATATTTTTTTGGTTGATTGGAATCATATTTTTGGAACTTTATATTTGAGAAATTAATAAGCTAATAGCAACTGTATGACAACAAAATTGAAGATATTAATAGGATTATGCATAACTACTCTTTGGGCTTGTAACTACTCGACTACTCGCACAAACGAGTCAGATGTGAATAAAAAAGTATCCAACAATTATAGAAGTAATATCTCATTGTTTAATGGAGTATATCAAATTGACACCAACGCAATTATAAGAAACAATAATCTGGAAGGATTGATTACGGATTTAGAAAAAGCTGACCTCACAGAGATAAAAACTATTGCTGAAATACCATCATTTATAAAGACTTTTTTGGACGGTTTAACTAATGGATTTTCGATTACAAACTCAGGAGAAGATTGGCAAGTCGGATGTACTTCACTAACAACAGTTGACGAAAATGGTAATGTTATTAATGAAAAAAAGCCCAAAAGACAATTGATTTATTTTGGACTTGGTCAAGAATTAGCATTAATGACATACTATAAAGGTGGATTCGGAAAATCAGAGCATATTGTGATAATTAAATTTGATAATACCAAAATTGTGGACTTTTGGTGCGGTAATATTCTGAGAGACACAAATAACAAAACAAAGATTTTAAAATACTTAAAAGCAACCAAAGACAAGGAATGGGGACTTAACACAAATATTATTATTTTATGACACGACAAAAACGGCAACTAACAATACAAGTTTTATAGCAGGCGTGCTGGAATGCTAAATTCAATACTACTCAAAATAAAAATTAAACCAATAAAAACATAAAAGATGAAACGAAGCAATTTATTTACGGCTTGCTTGACATTTCTCTTGTTAACAGCTTGTAAGAACGACAACATAATAGAGGTTTCAAAATCGGACTATATTATTTTTGGGCATTTCTATGGAGAATGTATGGGAGAACATTGCATAGAAATTTTCAAGTTGGAACAAGACAAACTCTTTGAGGATAAAAAAGACCAATATCCAAGTGGATTTGGGATTTATAATGGAAACTTTATTCAACTATCCCAAGAAAAATTCGACAAAACCAAAGACTTAATAAATTACTTTCCACCAGACTTGCTTAATGAAACAAATAGAACAATTGGACAACCTGATGCTGGTGATTGGGGCGGACTTTATATAGAATATAGCTCTAATGGAATTAGAAAATTTTGGTTTTTAGACCAGAAGAAAAGTAATGTGCCAACAAAATACCATAACTTTATTGATAGAATAAACGAAAAAATTAAGCTACTCAAATAAAATACACCAGCCAATAAGGTTTTGTAATACTTTTAAAAACAGCAATAACATTCCCCCCAAAAAATGTTATTGCTTAAATACTTTACTACTTTCATGTAGTTGCGTGTTGCTATACTATCTTTTTTCCAACAACTGTTTAATAGGTGTGATTAACTTATCTATATTCCCTGCCCCCATAGTTACTACTACATCTAAGTTAGTGCGTTTAGACAAACTTTCTAGCACTTTTTCATAACTAACCAACTGTTTATCAGGAATTTGTACCTTGTCCAAAATAATTTGTGAGGTAGTCGTTGGGAAATCTGTTTGCAGTTCTCTGGCAGGGTAAATCGGCAATAAAATCAGGGCATCAGACAAAGATAAACTTTGAGCAAAGAGTTCATAAAAATCTTTGGTACGGCTAAACAAATGTGGCTGGAAAATCACAGTAATATGTCTTTGTGGGTACAATGCCCTTGCAGCACGCAAAAAAGCCTCTACTTCGGTGGGGTGGTGTGCGTAGTCGTCTATCTGTACGACCTTCGGAGTACGCAAGATGTACTCAAAACGGCGTTTCACTCCCCTAAAAGAACTTAAAGCCTCCCGAATCACCTCGCTATGTAAGCCAATGGACAGACACACCGCAATTACGGCTGTCGCATTTTCTATATTGTGCATACCCGGTACACTTAGCGAAATATCATTGATATTGTATTGGCTGTTCTGTGTATCTACAAAATCAAATATGAACATACCATCTTCTATTCGCACATTTTCTGCAAAATAGTTGGTTTGTACCGCCATCGTTGCACTTTTAGCATAGACACTGCGTTTGTGGGCAGGTATTTTGTCTATTAAAACCGTATCTACATTATTGCTCACAAAAACTTTACGCTGCACTTGTAAGGCAAATTGTGTATAAGTATCCACTACCTCGTGAGCCGAACCGTAAATATCCAAATGGTCGGCATCTGTGGAGGTCAAAATAGCTATTTCGGGGTGTAAGTGCAAAAATGACCTATCGTATTCGTCTGCTTCTACTACTACAAAAGTTTCGGGCTGTGTGCTGTCGTTTAACAATAAATTGGTTTGGTAATTTTGCGTAATTCCCCCCACAAAAGCCGTACAATTTACCCCTGCTTGACGGAGTACGTGGGCTAACATAGACGAGGTAGTTGTCTTTCCATGCGTACCAGCTACGGCAATGCCCCGCAAACCTTTTACAATAATGCCCAGCACCTCTGCACGTTTTTTGACCTGAAAACCAGCATATTGAAAAAACAATAATTCACTGTGATTGGCAGGAACGGCAGGCGTATAAACAACCAATGTAGTTTGTTTTTCTTGCCGAAAGACCGCAGGAATGGCATTTACATCATCTTCATAATGCACCGTAATTCCCTCTTGTTCAAGGCTTTGCGTAAGCGTAGTAGCTTGTAAGTCGTACCCCGCCACATTGCGTCCATTTGCCTTGAACCACCGAGCCAATGCACTCATACCAATACCGCCAATGCCAATAAAATAGACATTCCGAATCCTTGCTAAATCTGATGTCATGGAATTTCAATAAATTTTAAATTAATAATTGAGTAATTAATCATTGTGCCTTAGCACTTAACTTCTCCAAATATAACCAAACAGTAAATACGCCACCGCCACCACAATCGTATTGATAGCCCCAACGGTAATTAGCGAAGATTCACTAACAGACCAAGAAAGGTCGTCTATGGCGTTTTTTGTGAGCTTAATCAACAACAACAACAAAGGCAAAATGACGGGAAAGCTCAAAACAGCCATCAACGTAGTACGGTTGTCGGCTTTGGCTGCTATGGCTGCTATCATGGTCAAGGAACACGCCAAACCCACACTGCCCAACGCCACTGTACTCAAAAATAACCAATGATTGACCACAGGGTTGCCCATCACAAAAATATAGCATAAATAACTAATGCCTGCTACAAACAACATCAACAAGCTGTTATACAACATCTTAGCTGTAATAATAGCTTCTGGACTAACCAAAGTGTAATAATAGTGTTGCCGTTCTTCGGGTTCTTGCACAAAACTTTTGGCAATGGCATTAACGGAAGTGAATAACAAAATAATCCAAAAAAGTGCTGTCCACGTCAAAGGTGAAAGTTGATTATTTTTTAGCCTAAAACTTAGGTAACAAATAAAAACAGTGCTAATGGTATAAAGTAAAATGCCGTTAAAAGTATTTTTTTGTCGCCATTCCAAAAGTATTTCTTTTTGGAATAAAGCCCAGAGATGTTTAAGAGGAAACACGAAACGTAAAATAGTTAAATTTTTTTGATGTTTAGGTACAAAACTTTTGTTGCGAATTACGCACTTTTCTCAAATATTTTTCTTATTTATGTTGAACTTATTGTAGTCTAATTTGCATTTTTGTAGCTTCAGTTTTAGAAAACCTCCAGCCTTTTGTGTATGTCATCAGCAAAACAACCTAATGAAACACCTAAATCTACTTTTGAGAAAGATTTGCAGCAAAATCTAACGGTGTTTGCTACAACAGTGCTTACTACACTTAAAAACTTTATTCAGTTCATCAAACCCAAACCCAACGAACCTTTTTATATCAAAAGTATTCGGTATGCGTGGCTAAGTTTTTTTGCTTTGGTGTTTGGTGTTTTTGTCTTGTTCAAAATGGTAGAATATAATTTCCTCTATCTTTTTGGCACACTTCCGCCTATTTCTAAGTTAGAAAACCCCAAAATCCCTTTGGCTTCCGAAGTTTATACTTCAGACGGTAAGTTGATTGGTAAATATTTTAGAGAAAACCGCAGCATGGTGCATTACAGAGATTTGCCTTTGCACATGGTTCATGCCTTAGTAGCTACGGAAGATGTACGTTTCTACGACCATTCGGGCATAGATTTGAATGCAATTTTTGGCGTGGTACTTTACACTTTGCGTGGCGACAGACGTGGAGGCAGCACTTTGACCCAACAATTAGCCAAAAATATGTTTAAAACTCGTATGGGTGGTACACATGGTTATTTGGGTAGAATTTCGCTGTTAAGAACTCCTATTATCAAGATTAAAGAGTGGATAACGGCTATTAATTTGGAGGAAAACTATACGAAGGAAGAAATTATTGAAATGTACCTTAATACGGTAGATTTTGGAAATGAATCTTTTGGGGTAAAAATTGCCTCAAAAACTTTTTTCAATAAACACCCCAGAGATTTAAGTGTGCAAGAGGCTGCCGTTTTGGTAGGTGTATTAAAGGCTACTACGTCTTACAACCCCCTTCGCAACCCCGAAAAGTCTTTGCAACGTAGAAATATTGTTTTGCAACAAATGTTGAAGTACAATTATTTAGCCCAAAAAGACTATGACAGAGTAATTAATACCAAAATAGAAACTCGTTATACGCCTGAAAGATATGAAAAAGGAGTAAGTATGCACTTTCACGACTTCTTGACCTTGCAATTAGAAAAATGGTGTGAGGCAAATGACAGAGATTTGTATGCAGATGGGTTAAAAATTTATACGACCATAGACTCTCGCCTCCAAAAGTTTGCCGAAGAAGCTGTAGCCCAACACATGAGTACCTTACAAGGTAGATTTTTTGACCATTGGCGAGGCATGAACCCTTGGACAGACAGACGTGGCAAAGAAGTGCCTAATTACATAGAAACGGAAATTAAGAAAACAAAAATTTATCAGCAATACCTCAAATTGCACCCCAATAATCTTGACTCTGTAATGTTGTTGTTGAAAAGCCCCAAAGAAATGAAAATTTTTACGTGGAAAGGCGAAAGAGATACTTTGCTAAGTTCTTGGGATTCAATGCGTTATTACAAACACATCTTGCATACGGGCATGATGTCTATGGAGCCTTATACGGGACAAATAAAGGCTTGGGTGGGAGATATTAACTACCAGTTTTTCAAATACGACAATGTACGACAAGCCCGCAGACAACCCGGTTCTACGTTCAAGCCGTTTGTGTATGCTACAGCCTTTGAAGCAGGTGGTATGTCGCCTTGTAGCCGAAAAGTGGACAGACCTGTGAGTATTTTATACATGGAAGACGGAAAATCTAAAACGTGGTCACCGCATAATGCCGATTGGCAATGCTCTTATGATACCATTACGCTGAAACACGCCATGGGCAGGTCGTTAAACACTATTACCGCACAACTCACCCAAGAATTAGGTTGGGACAAAGTAATAGAATATGCCCATAAAATAGGTATCAAAAGCCCTATGGCTTCGTTTCCTTCGGTGTGTTTGGGGGCAAATGACGTTACAGTCTATGAAATGACGGCTGCCTACAGTACATTTATGAATGATGGGGTGTGGACAGAACCGCAATTTATTTTGAAAATAGAAGATAAAAACGGCAAAACCATTTACCGCCCACAGCCCAAACGCAACAGGGCTATTAGTCCAGAAACAGCTTTTTTGATGCGTCAAATGTTGCGGGGTAGTTTAACAGAACCAATGGGAACATCAGGAGGTTTGTGGCGGTATCAAATTCATGACAAGGGCATGGAAGTTGGCGGAAAAACAGGGACTTCTTCTAATCACGCAGACGGCTGGTACATGGGCGTAACCAAAGACCTTGTAACAGGTGTGTGGGTTGGTGGAGATGATTTACGTATTCACTTCCGCACAGGCGAGTTGGGCGAAGGTGCTAAAATGGCTATGCCTATCTTTGGGCTTTACACCGAAAAAGTTTACAATGCAGGGCTACCCTCCTACCAAAAAGGCGGATTTACCAAGCAAAAAACAGGTATTCGGATTACTAAAAACTACCAATGCCGAACTATTGTGGTGAAAGACTCTACTAAAACCGATAAGGATTCTGTGAGGTTGGTGTTTGAGGGGGGGGAATAGATATATCTTGTAAAATAGATTTAGCCTGTGTTTTAATAGCTCAAAAGATAATTAATAAATACACAGGCTAAATATGCTACAAAGTGATAATAAAATTATACAAAACTCTCCACCAACTCCGCCAACAACCTCACTCCAAAAGCCGTAGCCACTCTATTTTTTGCAAATTCGGTATCACCATAAACCATACCCGCCACGTCCAAATGTACAAAGGCAGCATGATTGTCTGTAAACCTTTCTAAGAATTTGCCTGCTGTAATACAACCTGCCCCCGGTCCTCCATAGTTTTTAATATCTGCCAAATCTGTTTTGATTTGTTCGGCGTACTCGTCCCACAAAGGCATTCGCCACACTTTTTCTTCTATTTCCAATCCAATTTCGTAGAGTTTTTGGGCTAATTCATCATTTTTAGTCATCATTGCCCCTGCTTTTGTGCCTAATGCCACGATACTTGCCCCTGTAAGTGTAGCCACATCTACCAAAACATCAGGCTGAAAATTACGCACAGCATACGCCAAACCATCTGCCAAAATCAACCTGCCTTCTGCGTCTGTGTCCTCTACTTCTATGCTAATACCTGCGTAAGACTGAATAATATCACCAGCTTTGTAAGAGTTTCCGCTAATCATATTCTCGCAAGCAGGTACAACAGCAACGACATGAATAGGCAGTTGCAACTGTGCTATCAACTGAATAGCTCCTAAAACCGTAGCTCCTCCGCCCATGTCCGACTTCATGTATAACATTCCTTGCGTTTTGATGTTCAAACCGCCAGAATCGTAAGTGATGCCTTTGCCTACTAAAGCAATTTTCTTTTGGGCATTTTCGGGCTTGTACTCTACAATACAAAAATGAGGTTCTTCGGCACTGCCTTTGCCCACTGCCCACAAAGCCTCTAAACCAGCCTCTTTTACCTCTTTGCCCTTCAAAATTTTCACAGTTGTATTTGGTGAATTTTGGGCAATTTCGGTAGCTTCTTTGGCAAAATCTGCGGGTTTGAAGTGATTAGGAGGAAGATTTATCATATTCATTGTCCGAGCTTGTGCTTGCCAAGTCGTGAAGGCACGATAAATTTTTTCATCACTTTTTTTGGGGGCTTCTGCAATAAATTGCACGATTTGAAACGAAGTTTTTTTATTATCTGCGGGCTTTTTCAGAGGGCTAACGTCATAGTGAGTTCCCCAATAACAACCCAACGCAATAGCCTCAACCAATGCCAAAGTATCAGTAGGCAGTTGTGTATAAATACTTACATCTATACAAATACTTTTTCCTACTTGTGTTTTGTGTTTGTACGACCAAGTGCGGACACATTGTGCTATAATTGCTGTAAAGTTATTCACAACTTTGCCCAAGCCCAATAAAAATAGTTTGCGAGCCAAACGAGGGGTATAAGTAACTAAAATTTCTTTTTTATCAGCTTTAAAATCTGTTTTCAGGGTTTCGGCAGGAACATCAAAGTCCGCAGCTATTTTGTCTAATTGCGTAGCCAAAGCCTCTGTTTGTACCAATGGAATCAGCACAACGTCATCTGTTGGCGTGAAGGTTGGCGTAAAAAGGAATTGTAACATGGGTTTTGTAAGGTTAATGGTATGTTTTGTAGAAAATAGTTGCTACTAAAATTGTTTTTTGCCTCAACAACTATTTTTTTTCTATTGTCTAAATTTTTGCCCAAATTACCAAAAAAGAAGTAGAAATGTTAAGAAATAGTCTTATTCCTTTCAAAATAAAAGACGGCAGTAGGTAGTCGAGATATAAAAAAGGCTTTTGCAAAAAGGTATTAAAACAAATTAGGAAATAGGCGGAAAAAATAGCCTTTTGTGAAAATTGTGTGCAAAGGTAATATTTTTCCACTACCTCTTTCATTGCTAAAATCTTTCCTCAAAGACATTGCTACAACCTTTAAGTTATTCATATTTTTAGATATATTTATACTTTCAAGAAATGTAATAGCTAACAACCTATTACCAAAGAACTATTGAAAACCAGTTAATTCATCAATTAACCGTTTATTTTTTATGTGGCGAAAAGGCAGTTTACTTTTTATTTTGTGCCAATGCCTATTTTTTGCGGTCATAGCTCAAAACCCTGCGGACAAAAGAAAACTACAAGTCATTGATAGTTTGAAACAGACTTTGCCCAAAATTCAGAAAGATACTTTACGGGCAAAGCAATACAACTTGATTGCAGATAATTATAGACGTTTGCAAAATGATTCGGCATTGCTTTATGCCGAAAAATCTCGTGCTATTTTCCAAACTTATCCCAAAAGTTGGGGATATGCCTACACTTTGTTTGTTTTGGCTTCGGTACAGAAAGACAAAAAGAATTTTGACACAAGTATTAAAAACTACCAAATAGCCTTACCCATTTTTGAGTTATTCAAAAACCAACAATACATTAGTTGGACTTATGCAGGAATAGGAAATGCCTATTTAGGTAAAAATGAGCATAAAAAAGCTATTGAATACTCATCAAAAGGGTTGGAGTTGTTAGAAAAAATAAAGGATAATTCGGTAGCAGCCAACACCGCCAATGATATTAGCATTTGTTACAAAAATTTGGGGAATTACCCAAAATCTGTTGAATATGCCGTAAAAGCAATCAAATATTATGAAAGTTTGGGCAAAAAAGACCAAAAAAGTGTAGCTATGGTGTCTGCTAATTTGGGGATTACCTTACGGCGACAAGGCAACCACGAACAAGCTATTCAATACATCAAAAATGCCATACATATTTATCAAGAATTGGGCGACAGCCTTTCTATGTCACGTACCAAAAGCAATTTGGCAGATGTTTACAAGTTAGTCAAAAGAGAAAATGAGGCTTTGGGGCTGTACCAAGAGGCTTTGCGGTATTTTACCCAAAAGAACGAAAAGTTTTTTATTGGTATGGTGCTAAACAACCAAAGCAAGATTTTTGAAAACCGCAAAGATTTTACCTTTGCCCAACAAAACTATGAAAAGGCATTGGCTATTTTTAAGGAACTCAAAAGTCCTTCGGCAGTAGGCGAAGTAGCTAATAATTTAGCAACGGTCTATTTGCAACAACAACAGCCAGAAAAAGCCTTAGCAATGACCAAAGAGGCGTGGGAAATTGCCAAAAAACTAAACGAAAAACCTATGTTGCGGGACATTGCCCTCAATAACTCTTTGGCGTATGCCCAACTTAATGATTTTGCCAAAGCCTACGAATACCAACAAATTTATACAGCTTACAAAGATTCTATTTTTAACAAAGAAAATGCTGATGCTATTGCCCAAATGCAAGAGGTTTATGCTTCGGAGAAAAAAGAACAAGAAAACAGATTGTTGCGAAATGAAAATGAATTAAAAGCCAGCCAATTAGCTCAACAAAGGTTAGTAGCAGAAGAAAGTAGGTTAGTGGCAGCTAAAAGTCAAGCCGAAAATGCGTTGTTGCAGCAAGAAAAAGCCCTGCATTTGGCAGAAATAGAGAAAAAACAATTAGCCGATGCCCAAAAGCAAAGCCAAATTACATTGTTGGAACAAGAAAAATCTTTACAAGCAAATGCCCTCAAAATTCAAGAACAGGAATTAGCACAGCACCAAACACAGCAAAGAGTTGCCTTAGTTGTTGGCTTATTGGTCTTGGCAATTATCGGGATTTTGTACCGCAACAACCGCCAAAAACAACGCACCAACCAACTTTTGACGCACCAAAAGCAAGAAATTACGCTGAAAAACACCGAATTGGAGCAACAAAAAGAGGAAATTTTGGCAATAGCCGATAATCTCCGCCAAACGAATGAAGTGGTGGAAGAACAAAAAAATGAATTAGAAAATACCTTAGAAGTAGTACAACACCAAAAACACGAAATAGAAGAAAATCACAAACATATTCACGCAAGTATCAACTACGCCAAACGCATACAAAGTGCTATGCTGCCTTTTGAGGATAGAATTGCACAGAGTTTGGGCAAAGACAACTTTTTTGTCTTGTTCCGCCCTCGTGATATTGTTTCTGGTGATTTTTATTGGTTTCACGAAATAAAAGACAGTAATCAGTTAGTTAGTAATAACGAAAATTTGATAACTGATAACTCCTCACTGATAACTGAAAACTGCATTATGGCGGTGGCAGACTGTACGGGGCATGGCGTACCCGGTGCTTTTATGAGTATGATAGGCATGAATATTTTGGACGAGATAGTGATAGCCAAAAAAATAACTCAACCCAATAAAATATTGACAGAGTTGCACCGAAGCATACAATATTCTTTGAAACAAGCAGAAACGGCAGTAAAAGACGGAATGGATATTGTCATCGTTAATATCAAAAAACAAAATCAATCTCCTGAAAAAGAAGTAGTTACGAATATTTACTATGCAGGAGCTATGAACCCATTGTTTTATGTTTGCCAACAAGAATTGACAGAAATCAAGGCAACTAAAAAGCCGATTGGTGGCGGAAATCTGGGCGAAGAAACTGAAACCAATGAAAGAATTTTTGAGTTACACGAAATTCCCTTGCCTAATTCAAGTGAAGAAAAAGCAAATCTTACTTTATACCTCTGCACAGACGGTTTCCAAGACCAATTTGGCGGAAAAGACAGACGTAAATTTATGGTCAAACGTATGAGGGAGTTGTTCAAAGAAATATCCGCAAAGCCAATGACTCAACAAGGGGAAATGCTCAACCATACCATTACTGATTGGATAGAAATAGGTAAAGAAAAACAGACAGACGATATTACGGTGATAGGAGTGAAAATTTAGAAAACTAGCAATAATAGTTGCAATAGAACCTTCCTAAATCTGTATCAAACAACGGAAGGAAATACCTTTGTAAAATAAATTTTTTTGCAGAAATGTAGTTGTTGTAAATTTTGTTACTACTTTTATAGTGTAAAAAATACACTAACTAATTTTTACTTAACCAATTTACTACAACAATGACAAAAATCAATTACACACCTACATTTGTTCGTGTAGGTACTTGCTTATCCCAAGTAGTATTTTTACTAAGTTGCTTGGGCATTTTATCTCCTATTTTTGCCAAAGGCACGCAAATACCACAAAATAACCCACCTAAAGTAGTGGGTTATTTTGCTTCTTGGGCTGCTGCGGGTGCAGAAAATAACATTCAGTACGATAAATTTACGCACCTCATTTACTCCTTTGGGATACCCAACACAAATGGTCGTTTAAAACCAATAGAGCAAGCACCACGCCTCCAAACACTCATCAATAAGGCTCGTGCTAAGAATGTAAAAGTATTATTGGCTATTGGTGGCTACAGTGATAATGGCGAAGAACTTGACCCTCGTTTTGAGGCTATAGCAGCCAATCCTACTTTACGCAAAATTTTAGTTGATGACATTATTGCTGCCGTTAATCAATATGGGCTTGACGGAATTGATATGGACTGGGAAGTGCCAGACCAAGGAGCTTCTTATACTAACTTTCTAAATTTGATGAGTGAACTGTCTGCCCACCTAAAACCCAATGGCAAATTATTGACGGCTGCGGTTTCGGCAGGAGCAGGTTGGGGTTATTATGATATACAACTCAATCCTTATGTAGATTTTTTGAATATCATGGCGTATGACGGAGATGCAGGTGTAGGACATTCGCCTTACTCGTTTGCTGTATCAGCTATCAATTTGTGGGTAAATACAAGAGGTTTTGCTGCTAATAAAATTATTTTGGGGGTTCCTTTTTATGCTCGTCCAAGCTGGTCTGCCTACAGTACATTGTTGGCAAGAGGTGCAGACCCTTACAAAGACCAATTCAATACAGACTATTACAATGGCATTACCACTATTCAAGCTAAAGTAGCTTTGGCACAAGCAAGAAATTTAGGCGGTGTGATGATTTGGGAAATTAGCCAAGATGCTATAGGACAATACTCTTTGGTTACTGCTATTGCCAATGCCCTTACGCCTGCCTGTACAAGCAACTGCCCACCAACAATTAGTTTAGATTTACCAACTTCTGTAGAAACGGGCAAACCTTTCACTTTGTCTGCCAATGCGAATGACCCAGACGGCGGTACTGTTACCGTTGCTTACAGTGTAAATGGTACGGCTATTGGTAGCTCTAACACTTCTCCTTTTAACATAATTTGGACACCAAGCACTAACGGCACTTATACCATTCGTGCAACGGTAACAGATGACGAAAACCAAACAGCTACAGCACAAAGCACCATTATAGCTACTACTTGTACGTTGCCAAGTTGGAATGCTGCCACTGCCTACGTAGGCGGAAGTAAGGTATCGTACAATGGTAAGGCTTATACGGCTAAATGGTGGACACAAAATGATAGACCCGACATTTCTGTTGTTTGGTTATTAAATGGAAATTGTGGCGGACAAACACCTGTCAATCAAGCACCTACAGTAAATATTACTGCCCCAAGCAATAATGCGACATTTAATAGTTTAGCTGCAATCAATATTACAGCCAATGCCACAGATGCAGACGGAAGCATCTCTAAGGTAGATTTTTACATTGGCAACACCCTAATTTCTTCAGACAATACAGCTCCATATACAGCTACTTGGACACCAACAGCCAATGGCACTTATACCTTTACAGCCAAAGCAACGGATAATGCAGGAGCAAGCACGACCTCCACAGCCGTTACAGTAGTGGTAGCCACAGGCGTAGTTGTAACGACAGGTGTAACGATTAGCTACCAAGTTACTACAAACTGGGGAACAGGTTATAATGCCAATCTTACGATTAAAAACAATGGAACAACACCTATTAATGGTTGGAATTTAGTATTAAATATGGCAGGGCAAGTTACAAGTCTTTGGAATGCACAAAATTACTCGCAAACAGGCGGTACGTTAAATGTAAGTGCCAATAGTAGTTTTTGGAATGGTGTGATAGCCCCTAATGCAAGTGCTACGATTGGCATGGGAGTTAGCTACACAGGTGTATTGACACTGCCAACAACCGCCAACTTTAACGGTACAACTGTTACAATTAACCATTTGGGCGGAGGACGTTTGGAGAATTTTGCAGCCAATGACGTATTTATTTACCCTAATCCTACTACTCACCAAACAGTTGTCAAACTAACTGTGCAAGAAAAAACAACAGCAAAGATTTGCCTTTATAACATTTTGGGAGAAAAAGTATTGCAAATTCCAGCAGAGCAATTCAGGCAAGGCACTAATGAAATCATGTTAGATATTGCTAACTTGCAAAATGGTTTGTATTTGATGTATGTAGAAGCAGACCAAAAAACAAGTACCTACAAATTAATTAAACAATAGAGTTTATGAATAACTCCTCTTTAGCCCTCCCTGTGGGGAGGGTTGGGTGGGGCTATAGCAAAAAATTATTCATCAACTCTATTCTAAATGCGTTGGTAACAATAACGAAAAACTAACATTTCTTTGAGAAATGTTAGTTTTTTTACTTTCTCCATCAACAAGGTTATACGAAAAAAATTATTGCTTGATATTTTCAATGTGCTACATTTCAGCTACACAACTTCGCAGCCCTTTATTATAGCCTATCAAAGTAGTGATTGAACTCAAAACTATTTTCCCAAATTTCTTTGTAAAACTGTAACCTTTCTATTTCCTTTGCGTTAGGAAACTCAAAAAACTTTTTTAGTTTCCTAAATATCTACATAGCTTATCCATTACTAATAACGTAACTCTTAAAGGTTTTAACCCTTTAGTGTCTTTATAGCTTTTCATTACTAACTTAAAATTACTAATTTACTAATTAATAAAAATGAGTATAACCGAACTTTCTATCAAAAGACCGTCATTTATCATTGTTATTTTCTTGGCATTGACGGTTATCGGCGTATTCTCGTACAAGCAAATGCAGTACGAACTATTGCCCAAATTTAGCCCACCCGTTTTGACTGTAACAACTATCTACCCCGGTGCTTCGCCATTGGAGGTAGAAACGAATGTTACCAAACCTATCGAAGATGCTTTGGCTACTTTGGAGGGTATTACGGTGATTCGTTCTACTTCACAAGAAAACACTTCTTTTGTGGTCGTAGAACTCAAACAAAGTGTGAAAATAGATTTGGCACTACAAGACGCACAGCGTAGGGTAGGACAAATCACAGGTACACTGCCACAAGGCGTAAAAACACCAAGTTTAGGCAAAATTGCATTGGACGAGTTTCCTATTTTGCGTATGTCTGTGGAGGGCAAAATGGAGCCTAAAAAATTTACACAGTTCTTAAAAGACAACGTAATCCAACGCCTTTCTAACGTAACAGGTGTAGGGCAAATCATTGTGTTGGGTGGCGAAGAAAGAGAGATTAAAGTCAATATGGACATGGAGAAAGTACGTGCCAACAACCTTTCTATTGCCAATATTGCTGCGACAATTCGTGCCTCTAACGTAGAATTTCCTACGGGTAACGTAAAAGATACAGATGCTCAATTTTCTGTTCGTTTAGCAGGAAAAGTGGCAAGTGTAGAAGAATTAAAAGAAGTAATTGTAGGTGTATCTAAAACAGGTGGCGACATTAAGTTAAAAGACGTAGCCGAAATACAAGACGGTATCAAAGAAATTAAGCAAATGAACCGTTTGAACGGTGTGCCTTCTGTGGGTTTACAAGTATTGAAACAAAGTGATGCCAATGCGGTGGACATGAGCAAGGCGGTACGTGCAGAATTGGCAAAATTAGAAACAGAATATAATGCCATAGGTTTGAAGTTTTTAGTGGCACAAGACTCGTCTGAATACACGATTGAAGCTGCCGAAGCCGTAAACCACGACTTAGAATTGGCGATTTTCTTGGTGGGTATCGTGATGTTGTTGTTCCTACACAGTTTCCGCAATGCCTTGATTGTCATGGTGGCTATTCCTTGTTCTTTGGTGGGTACGTTTATAGCTATGTATCTGTTCGGCTTTTCCTTGAACTTGATGACCATGCTGGGCTTGTCTTTGGTAATTGGTATCTTGGTCGATGATAGTATTGTGGTGTTGGAAAATATCTACCGCCACTTAGAAATGGGCAAGTCGCCACGTATTGCAGCCTTAGAAGGTCGTAACGAAATTGGTTTTACTGCCTTGTCTATTACGTTGGTGGACGTGGTGGTGTTTTTCCCTCTTTCTGTTTTGCAAGGGATTGTGGGTAATATCATGCGTCAATTCTCTATCGTAGTGTTAGTAGCTACGCTAATGAGTTTGTTCGTTTCGTTTACCGTTACGCCTATGTTGGCTTCTCGTTTCTCAAAATTTGAGCCTTTGACCAAAGATACTTTGATGGGAGCTATTGGTTATTATTTTGAAGAAGGTTTTAACTGGTTAGTTCGCCAATACGAAAGCATTTTGGTTTGGGCATTAAGACACTCTTGGATTACATCTTTAGTTGTTATAGGTACTTTTGTAGGTTCTTTAATGTTATTATTTAATGGTTTTATTGGCGGTGAGTTCATTTCTAAGGCAGATAAAGGCGAATTTTCGGTATTCTTAGAATTACCTTCTGGTGCAAGTTTTGAACAAACAAATAAAATGTCTAAACAAGTAGAAAACGTATTATCGGAGATGCCCGAAGTACAAAGAACTTTCTCTAACGTGGGGGTAAGTGCAGACGGTTTCATTGCCCAAACGTCTAATAACATTGCTGAAGTGGTTGTTACCTTAGTGCCACCTACCGAAAGAGGCATAAGTACCAACGACATGATTGCAGCCGTAAAAGACAGATTGACGAATATACCGAATGTAAAAGTGCGTGTTTCGCCTGTGGGTATCTTTGGTGGAGCAGACCAAACGCCTATTCAAATGGTAGTAAGTGGTACAGATGCCGACAGTGTGCGTAAAGCAGCCAAAGTTATAGAAGCTATTACTCGCAAAGTGGCAGGTACAACAGACGTAAGGCTTTCTGCCGAAGATGGTAAGCCCGAAATGCAAGTAGATATTGACAGAGAAAAATTAGCAAGTTTTGGTTTGAACATTGCCGAAGTAGGGCAAACTTTACAAGTGGCTTTGCGTGGAGATGACAATTCTAAATTTAGAGATACAGACAATACTGAATACGATATTCGTATTCAATTAGATGAGTTTGACCGCAATAGAACCGAAGACCTCAAACGTATTCCGTTTGTAAACCGTCAAGGGCAACAGATTGAATTACAACAGTTTGCAGAAGTACGTCAATCTTTGGGAGCTACCAAGTTACAACGTGAAAACCGTAACCGTGCCATTACCGTTTTGTCGCAAGTACAAGGCAGACCTTCTGGCGATATTGCTACGGATATAGACAAAGAAATAGCTAAAATCAAATTGCCTGCGGGTACAAAAATGACACATGGAGGCGACATCAAGAACCAACGTGAGGCAGATGGTAGTATGGGACTTGCCATGTTAGCAGCCTTAGTATTCATTTACCTTATCATGGTGGCGTTGTACGACAGTTTTGTGTATCCGTTTGTGGTCTTGTTCTCTATTCCTTTGGCAATCATTGGGGCATTTTTAGCCTTAGCTCTGACCATGAAAACCCTTAATATTTTCTCTGGTTTAGGCTTAATCATGATGATGGGTTTGGTGGCGAAAAACGCCATTCTATTAGTAGATTTTGCTACCGAAGGCAAAGCCAACGGATTAAGCACTTTCCACGCCTTAGTAGAAGCTGGTAAAGAAAGGTTACGTCCTATCTTGATGACTACGATTGCTATGGTGTTTGGTATGTTGCCGATTGCCTTAGCCAAAGGTGCAGGAGCAGAATGGAAAACAGGTTTGGCGTGGGCATTGGTCGGTGGTCTTACAAGTTCTATGTTTATGACCTTAGTCTTTGTGCCTGTGGTGTTCCAAGCCGTAGATACTACATTAAGTTTCTTCCGCAAGCTATTTAAAATGAATCAGCCTGACTTGAAAAAAGAGGAATTGGTACATTCAGAAATTGCATAATCAACTTCTTTACACCTTACTTTCTCGGAAAAACTATTGAGAAAGTAAGGTAAAATACCACTATTACATTACTTCTTTACATAAAAACGGCAGTGTTTAAACACCTGCCGTTTTTCTTTTATCTCTACAATTTTATTCCTAGCACCAAAATATCATCACGTTGTTCGGCAGATTTTTGGTAGTCCACAAGCTGTGTGGCTAACTGCTGTTGTTGTATAGGCAAATCCTCTTTGGCTATGCTTGCTAAAATTTGATAGAAAGTAGTGTTACCCATCGTATTTCTTTGTTCATCACATTGGTCTGCATAACCATCAGAAGACAAATACAACATACTATTTTGCGGTAAAACAATTACTTGTTTAGTAAATACTTTGTGAAAACTCCGCTTACCACCAATAGAATGTCTATCTCCTTTGATAATTTCTATTTGAGAACTACCTGCTGATACGTAACAAAGAGGTCTTTTTGCCCCTGCAAAACTGGTAATTGTTTGATTGTTTTCTTGTCTTAATGCAACAAAAGCTATATCCATACCATGATTATCCCCATTTTGTTCATCTTGTTTCAACGCAAGATGAATTTCCTCGTTGAGAGCAGCCAACACTTCATCAGGACTATAAACTTTTTGAATTTTGAGAATGTGGTCAAGCAAAATATTTCCTATCATACTCATAAAAGCACCGGGTACACCATGCCCCGTACAGTCCACTACCGCCACAAAAGTTTGTTCATCTATTTTTTCTATCCAATAAAAATCACCAGACACCACATCTTTGGGCTTATACAAAACAAAATAATTCGGCAAAAATAGTTTTACTCTTTCCTCAAAAGGCAATACAGCTTGTTGTATTAGTTTGGCAGCTTCCACACTTTTCTGAATATGGTAGTATTGTGCGGTAAGTTTTTCATTAGCATTTGTAATAAAATCTCTTTGAGCCAAAATCTCCTCTTGTTGTTGATGTAACTCCTCATTTTGCACCGTAATTTGTTGGTTAGCTTCTTGCAAATCCATAGCTTGCTGTGTGAGTAGTTGATTAGTTTTTTGCTTATCTCGGTTATTTTTAAAGAGTATCAATGCCACAATAACCATACTCACCAATGCCCCCACAATGGCAATTCCCATAAAAAACTGCCGTTGCAGTTGAGCTTGTGTTACTTGTTGCTCCTTTCTCAATAATTCATTTTCTTTTTCCTTTTTATCCGTATCATAGATTGTTTGCATTTTGGCTACTTGGTCAGTCATGTCCTTGCTCAATATGCTGTCTCGCAAATTACTGTAGTCCTGCCAATACCTACTTGCTTGTTCATATTTTCCCCAAATCTGATACAGTTTAGCAAATTCTTTAAATATACCTACTTGTAACTGTCTGTTTTTCAATTCATTGTTTAAAGATTGTGCTTGCTTAATATAATTTTCTGCTACATCATATTTTCTCTCAGCTATATAGGTTTTTGCCAAATTTAAGTAGGTACTTTGTAAATTACTCTTATTTTTGGCTTTTTCATTTAGTTCCTTTGCCACTAACAAGGTCTTTCTTGCCTCTAAAATATTACCTCGTTGAATATAAATTTCTGCTACGTTGCCCAAATTTAAGGCTTCTGAAGTCGTATTACCCAAAGTCCCGTTTAGTTGAGCTGCTACCTGAAAATACTTAAGGGCAGTGTCTAATTGGTTTAACTCTTTGTAAATAAGCCCCATGTTATTATAGTTACCCGGTATAAGGACTTTATTGTTTTCTTTTTGGTTCAACTTCAATGCCTTTTGAAAGTACACTAAGGAGTTGTTGTAATCTTTCAGTGCCTTGTAAATAAGTCCTATGTTATTCAGTTGGGTGGCTTGCCCTTTAAAGTCATTATTTTCTTCATTATATTTCAAAGCTGTAAAGAAATATTCTAATGCTTGGCTATAAACAGCTTGGTCTAAGTACGCAATACCCATATTGTTATTACTCATACCCAATAGTTGTTTATCTTGGATACGTTTACTAAGTGCCAAAGCCTCTTTGAAGTGTGGTAAAGCCTCAAAAGTATTTTTCGAGATGCGTAAGCACAAACCCATGTAATTATGAGCAAAAGCCTGCCCACGCAAATACTTCAGTTTTGTACTTAAAACAAGTGCAGAATCCGCATAACTCAATGCCTCTTGGGTTTTATTACGCCACATTTCCGCAGCCAATAAGTTGTAAGTGGTTGCTCTGCTTGTGTCTTGGCTCAAGGTAGGCAGCACTTTTAGTAGGCTGTCTATTTTTGCATTTTGACCATGCAACACAAGGGGAAAATAACAAAATATGAAAAAGAAAATAGAATAACGATACATAGTCGAAGTAGTAATTCATTTTGATTTAAAGTACAAAGAATAATGGAAAATTCCTAATATTATAGAAGGAAAACAGAAAACAAAGCTATTATTACTACTACTTGAATGAGGTGGCTATTAAACAACAATGGCAGTGCTTACGACACTGCCATTGTTGTTGCTAAAAAAAATTACTTCTTCCACATACCCTTCAACTTCGCCAATTTATCCTCCATACTCTCCTCTTTTTCTTTTTGGGCTTGTGGTTTTGGCGACTGCATTTTGTTGTTATTGCCTTCTGGTTTTTTCACATCAAACGGATTTTCTCGCATACTTAGGGCTATGCGTTTGCGTGGAATGTCCACTTCTGTAACTGTAACCATTACTTTTTGCGATACTTTCAGGGCTTCAGACGGGTGTTTGATGCGTTTTTCCGAAATTTGGCTGATATGCACCAAACCGTCTTGGTGTACGCCTATGTCCACAAATGCCCCAAAATCTGTAACATTCGTAACAATGCCGGGTAGTTTCATGCCTACTTTCAAATCTTCCATTGTGTGTACAGAATCATCAAACGCAAACACCTCAAACTGCTCACGAGGGTCTCTGCCCGGTTTCGCCAATTCTTTTAAAATATCTTGTAGCGTAGGCAAACCTACTTTGTCAGTTACGTATTTATTCAAGTTGATTTGGCTGCGTAGAGTTTCGTTTTTCATCAAATCCTCCACCGTACATTTCAAATCTTTTGCCATTTGTTCTACAATGTGGTAACTTTCGGGGTGTACCGCACTTGCATCTAAAGGATTTACGGAATTGCGAATACGCAAGAAACCTGCTGCTTGTTCAAAGGCTTTTTCTCCCAAACGGCTTACTTTTTTCAGTTCGTTTCTACTCTTAAAAGCACCGTTAGTATTGCGGTATTCCACAATATTTTTTGCCAAACTTTCGCCCAAACCCGACACATACATCAACAATTCTTTGCTGGCGGTGTTCAATTCTACGCCTACCGCATTCACACAACTCATTACGACATCATCTAAGCCGTTTTTCAACAAACTTTGGTCGACATCATGTTGGTATTGCCCTACACCTATAGCTTTGGGGTCTATTTTCACCAACTCCGCCAAAGGGTCTAACAACCTTCTACCAATAGACACCGCCCCACGCACCGTAACATCATAGTCGGCAAATTCATTGCGGGCTACTTCCGAAGCTGAATACACCGAAGCTCCACTTTCATTGACCATTACGACCAATACACCCTTGATATTCAAGGACTTCACAAAATTTTCTGTTTCTCTACTTGCCGTACCGTTGCCTATTGCAATAGCCTCAATCTGGTATTGTTCACACAATTTTTTGATAAGCACACCTGCTTTGGCTACTTCTCTTTGCGGTTCATGTGGATAGATTACGTCATTGTGCAATAATTTGCCTTGTCTGTCCAAACAAACCACCTTGCAACCTGTACGAAAACCGGGGTCAAGAGCCAAGACATTTTTTTGCCCTAACGGTGCAGCCATTAATAATTGGCGAAGGTTATCGGCAAAAACCCTGATAGCCTCCTCGTCTGCTTTGCGTTTAGAAGTCATACGAATCTCCGTTTCCATAGACGGAGCTAACAGTCGTTTGTAGCCGTCTTTTACTGCCAATTTCACCTGTTCGGCAGCTTTGTTAGTGCCTTTTACAAACAAACTTTCCAACAATTCTACGGCTGCGTCTTCCTCTGGCGTACTTTCTAAGGAAATAATCATTTCTTTTTCTGCTCTCCGCAAAGCCAAAATGCGGTGCGAAGGTGCTTTGGCAATATCCTCTGTCCAATCGAAATAGTCTTTGTACTTGATGCCTTCGTTTTCTTTACCCGAAATTACTTTGGCTACAAACTTGCCTTGTTTCTCAAATAAATCCCTCATTCTTGCCCTTGCGGTTTGGTCTTCATTGATTTTCTCCGCAATAATGTCCCTTGCTCCTGCTAAGGCTTCTTCTAAGGTTTTCACGCCTTTTTCTTCGCTGATAAAGCTGGCAGCAAAGGCTTCCATATCAAATTTTTCTTGTGCAAATAGCTTATCCGCCAAAGGTTCTAAGCCTTTTTCTCTGGCAATGGTGGCACGAGTACGGCGTTTTGGTCTGTACGGCAAATAAATGTCTTCTAACACTGCCATTGTTTCGGCAGCGTTGATTTGTGCAGACAATTCGGGGGTTAATTTGCCCATTTCGTTCAAAGAAGCCAAAATGCTTTCTCTGCGTTTGTCCAACTCTCGCAGCTGCTCTATTCTATCACGTACCGCAGCAATCTGCACCTCGTCCAAACTTCCTGTTACTTCTTTCCGATACCTCGAAATAAACGGCACTGTAGCTCCGCCGTCCAATAATTCTACCGTTGCAGCCACTTGTGTAGGCTTTACGTTGAGTTCGGCAGCAATTTTTAAGAAATTGTTTTCCACAATAATAAATTGTTTGATAAAAGATAAATGACCTTACTCCCTATACCCGCAACCAACAAAAGTTTTAGGGAAGGGAAATTATAGCATTACTGTTTTTTTAAAAGTAAAATTACAAAAAACAAGGCAATTTAGTTAAATACATCTACTCTCTCTGGCACAAGTGCAACCGTAGGCAATACTAATTTCTTTTTATTCAACTCAAAATTGGCTATAAAAATTTCTTTGCCTAATTGGTGGGAGATAGTCTTATCTAAATTGCTACTTTGATTACGCATACCATACATCAAATTCCACTCTGCAATATTGGCAAAAGAAAATAAATCTTTGATATAATCGCAGTTATCATACGTAATTAACCATTTATGCTTACAGTTTTTCATTACCTCTGCAAATCTTTCATGGTCAAATACTTTATGTAATTTGCCATTTTTACCATAAAGAGCCGATTTTGTGGCAGAAAAATAAGGCGGGTCAAGAAAAATAAATACATTTTCTCCTTCTGTCTTCACTACTTCTTCATAATCCAAATTAGTGATTTTTACATTGCTAACAACATTCTTTAAAAGCCCCAAACGTTGAATACTACTTTCTGTAAACCGTTTTTGAAAAGCCTGTTCAGAAAACCCACCTGCTTCAGTTGTGCCTGAAAAAGTTATCCGATTAAATACAAAAAAAGCACTTGCTTTTTTCAAGTCATCAAAAGTATCTATTTGTTCACCCAAAAACTTATATAGTTCTTTACCATGCTGAAATTCTTTTTTCCAACTATTTATTTGATTGACAAGGCTTTGTAAATCTTTTTGTGAATACTCCCAAAACTTGTATAGTGCTGTATATAAGTCGTTTATCCAATATATTCTATCGGGATAAAGTTGCTTTAGGGCTAAAAATACAGAACCACCACCTACAAACGGCTCTCTAAACTCTTTGAAATGAGGGATAAGAGGCAGAATTTGCTCTAATGCCTTGCTTTTTCCACCAGGGTATCTTAATGGGCTTTTTATCATAGTCTTATTAGTATCATCACTACGCCTTTTTTAAAATTACTAAAAATTTATTTGTTCTTGCTTCTTTAAATAAGGCTTCCAAAAAATTGCGTTGTGCGTTATTTAATTGATTTGACTTGCAAAAATTTTCAAATGCTGTTTTACTTTCTTCTGAATTGAGTTCAGATTTAAGTTGAGAGGAGGTTAATAACAAAATAGGTTTTGCATTTTTAGATTCACCATTTATGGTTGTATTTTTCAAATTGGTATATAAAATCATTTTTAATAATCCGTCTTTAATATCACTTTTGCTTGGCAAAACACTTGACTTTGAATGTTTACCTTCTATCAAAAAAACATTGTCTTCTTCTATTCGTATTTCATCAACAGTTAAAAAATACTGCCCTCCTAAATAATTTGTAATTGTGATTTTTGCCTTTGTCAAAGTTGCTAAGGCTTCTTTGGGCTGTAAGGTTACAAATTCTCTGCTTTGGGCTTCTTTTGCTTTTTGGCGTGAAAATTCCATAAACTCTTCTGTACTTTTACTAATCATTGTTGCAAACTCATCTATACCTTTTTCATTGTGCATTTGTACGTTAGTCTGCTTGTTGATTTTGGCATAGCTACTTTTTACTTTGGAGATAATTTCCGAAAAATTCTCTTTCAGTTCTTGTAAATTCCAATGTAATGCAGAGCTATGATAGGCTGAAATTTCTTGAATTTTATTTAAAACATACTGATTATCAAATGCTTGCTTAGTGATTTTATGCTTATATTTTTTATTTTTCTCTGCCTTGTCATAGTATGCCAAGATAACATACACGTCAAGCAAAGACATCATAGCTACTGTATCCCATTGAATAAAATCTCTATCACCATCAAAACCTTCATCTTTTACAACAGGAATAACAGTGATTTTTTTACCGTTTACTAATGTATTATAGACTCTTTCATAAGGATATGACCTTGTTCTTTTGGGCGAAACCCATTTTGAAATGGCATAAGTTACATTATTATCGACATAAATGCAGGACGCAGGGCAAGTATTGATGTCAAAATCTTTACTTCTAATAATTTCCAAGTCGTTAGTAAGGCAAATATGATATTGCAATCCCGTTATAGTGGCGTTGATTTGCATTGTTTTTTATACTGTTATGGTTAGTAAAAGGCTTGTAAGCAAGGTATTTAGCCATAAAAATACATCAAAAGTAAGAATATTCAATGGAGTTGTATTGATTGATTATTCAATAAGGATTTCCTATTAACCCCAAAAACTTTATACGAAGTTACAAAATAAACAACAACCTCCACAACAACCCCCACACGCAAAAATTTAAAATTTAGTAGCTCTTAGCCCTAAGTTATTTGCTTACAAGTTGCTGCCATTTCGCAATATTTTTTGAAAAGATTAAAGGTTTTTTCACAAATGACAACAAATCGATGTAAATTCGTATAAATACTTTGTATTGCGTATAAAATACACTATCAAATTACAATTTTATAGCTAGTGTTCAAACCTTACTTATTTCAAAAAACTTTCTTACCGTATGAACAAACAACATTTCGCCTGCCTCGTATGGCTTTTTTCTTTTACCGCATTTTTGACTACCTACGCCCAATCCGAAAAGGCTGGCAAACCCAATTTGAAACCTTACAAAGAAGTATTGAAACAAGCCAAAGACGGCAGCAGCAGTGCAGCCTTAGTCATTGCGAAAGTTTGTAAAGGACACCCCTTAGACGATGCTCTTGTAAAAGACTTTAAACAAGCCGAAAAGTGGTATCAAAAAGCCTTAGCCAATCCACAAGATTCATTGGCAGAAGCCCCCAAAGGTTTGTTAGAAATGTATTTGACTGGCGGTTATGGCATTTTAAAAAACATAGATTTAGCCCGAAAATACCATGCTTTGTACGTACAAAAGGCAAAATATGGCACAAGCCTAAAAATTTATATGGATAAGCCCAACATAGACCTTAAAGATTTCTTTGTAGTCTATGATTCTGCACAAGTTGGCAATAAAAAGGCTCAATTTACATTGGCTCGTATGTTATGGGAGTTTGGTTTGCACCCACAAGCTGCTTTGGCTACTTTACAAACAGTGCTTGACCAACCAGATGCCTTATACTTAGATGAAAAGTGGCGGTTAGAGGCAGATGCGTATGCTAAAACGGGCATGACGAAATTATCGGACATGACGTATTACAATTTGATAGAAAAGCACGTTTTGATGGGCAGTAATTTGGCAAGGTCTGAATGGGCAAATTTGGCGGTAGATGCACCACAAGGTAACCGTTTCGCCTTAAAAGCAGACGAAATGCAAAAAATGTTGGCAACTTATACAGAACCTTCGCCAGAAATGCAGTTCAAAATAAATATCATCTTACAAAAATACCAACAAGGTGTACCACATTTTACCACACTGCGAAAAATCTACGGACTTTCTACCCAAATAGACTCTGTTACACTGACTTTGGGAAAAAAAGAAGTAGAAAAGTATGTAAAATTTGACAGCAGTATCCCCACTTTAAAGTCTTTCGTGGCATTTATGGGCAATAATCCTACTGCCAAACTCTTTGAGTTAGATACATTAGCATATAACAATAACTTTGATGGAAGTATTAAACCTTTGTTGAAACTCTATAAAGACTTGGAAAACCCACAGGTAGAAATTTTGGCGGGAGAAACTCACCGTTTAGCCTACATGAAAGAGGTAAATGGGCAGATTAGAGGGGTTTTTGACAAAATAGACAAAGCCAAAAAACTATTGGAGTTCAAAAAAGCTATTGAAAATGATGTGTGGTTGTCGTATTTCAAACCCGAATTTGATACCTTGTTGCAATGTCGTCTAAAAGATTTTGAAATAAATAATACCAATATTCAAGCCTATTCGGAACTATTGGCAATGGACGAAGTGAAATTTAGAAACATTACCGAAGGAAAAAACTATTTGTATGCCTTGCAAAGTCGTGTAACAGACCCTTTGCAACGGTCAAGAGTGGCGAGTGCATTGAAAGAAAAAATCATTGATGATGTATATGGCGAAGCACCTACCAAAGAAAAAATAGATGAGCTACAAGAAGTTGTTAATCGTGAGTTTTGGCTGCAACCCGAAGGACGAGAGAGGTGGTTTAAATATACGCTGGATAGCAAAAACTACTTTTCGGGCAAAGTGCAGCGTGGCAATGTTTATTATGCCTATACGGTTACAAAAGTAACAGGGGCAGATAAATACACATTGGTTGTTAAAGCTGTGGTCAATGAAAAGTCGAGTTTGGCGTACCAAACCAATGTCAAAGTAGTAGAAAGCAATGCCAATCAGATAGTTTTGCAACTGTTTTATTCTAAATATATTCATTATGGTTGGTCTATTTCAGACAAAGAATATTTGCGAGTTACGTATAAAAAAGACGAACCCGAAGTACACGCAGCAGCCACAGGAGCAGTAAGCAGCCACTACAACAGCAATCACAAGCAACCCAGAGATATAGTATGGGGCAAGGCAGCACCCAAAGATTTTTCGGAGAAAACCGCCATTCGCACCGCCATACAACACTTGATTTGGGAGTACGATAGGTTATTTAGTGTTAAATAATCGGCTTGGAGAAACAGAGAGGGCTGAAAAAGTATTATTTTGTAGCTCATACACGATAATTTTTATTAGCCTTTATTTTAAATACGTGGTAACACGGATTTGACAGATAAAACGGATTTTTATAGTATTATTTAAGAGTAAAATTTTGTACTTGGTAGAGTCTAAAAAATCTGTGTCGTCTGTCAAATCCGTAAAAATCTGTGTTCTAATAAGAAAATATTTTTTAGTGCCATAGGCACGGAATATTTATAGTAACGCCATTTTCTCTTCCCTCTAAGTGCCGTAGGCACGATATATTTTGTGCCTATGGCACTTAGAAGGAGCAGGAACTTACTTTTACTATAAATATTGTAGCCGCAATGGAATTGTCCTACGTACTTAAAATAAAGAACAATAGATTGATTATCAGATAATTACAAATATTATAGTTTAGCTTAATAGCGTTGAACGAAAGTCTATGTTACAAAACTTAATAATAACCTCTAAGTTACATTAGCTCAAACCCATGAAAAAACTAATTGTACCCTACTTATTCCTAAGCATTTTGTTGTGTTGCCAAAATGGTTTTGCCCAAGACCAACACAAAATTAAAATTGCTAAACTGAAATACAACGGTGGCGGAGATTGGTACGCCAATAAAACGGCACTGCCCAACCTTATTAGCTTTTGTAACAAACAGTTGCAAACCAATATAGCTACCGAAGAAGATGTAGTAGAAGTAGGTAGCCCCGAACTGTTCAGCTACCCGTTTGTGTACCTGACGGGGCATGGCAACGTGGTTTTTTCTGATGCTGAAGCCCAAAACCTACGGAATTATCTGTTGGCAGGAGGTTTTTTGCATATAGACGACAACTATGGTTTAGATAAATTCATTCGGTTAGAAATGAAAAAGGTATTTCCAGAATTAGATTTTGTGGAACTACCGTACAACCACCCAATTTACCAACAAAAATTCAAGTTCCCTAACGGACTGCCCAAAATCCACGAACATGACGGCAAACCCGCACAAGGTTTCGGGCTGTTTTATAAAGGTCGTTTGGTGTGTTTTTATTCCTATGAATGTGATTTGGGCAATGGTTGGGAAGACCAAATTATTTACAATGACCCCGAAGAAGTCCGCCAAAAAGCCCTACAAATGGGAGCAAATTTGTTGATGTATGCGTTTACGGCGGTGAAATAAGCAAGTTTTCATCATTTAATATCTTGTAAAATTTATGTATGCTAAATTATTTTTTGTAGTTATTTTATTCCTTTGTACCAAAAACTTCTCTTGCATAGGACAAAATGTTGGAACAGATAGTATTGCTCCACCAAAATTATTTATTAACTGTACAAGTGCTAAATGTTATGAAGATTATCTTAAAACGGAACTTTCTTTCTTCGACTTTGTACGAGATAGGTTTGAGGCAGATGTGCAGTTATTGTTAATTGACCAAGAAAATGGGGCTGGTGGTCGGCTTTATACAATTACGTTTTTAGGACAAAACCAATTTAAAAATCAAAACGACACCTTAAAATTTGCTACAAAACAAGCAGATACAGAAGCTATGATACGGACTTTACTTTTAGAACGTATCAAACAAGGTTTAGTGCAATATGTGATACAAACCTCCCTCAAAACAAAAATTAGTGTAGATTTCCCACAACGCAGTGCCACCGCAGCTATGGTGCAACATGACAAATGGAATTATTGGGTTTTTAACACAAGCCTCGATACATGGTTAAATGGCGAAACGAATAGACAATTTATTTGGCTTGCTGGTACTTTTTCTGCCAACAGAGTTACGCCCAAATCAAAGTTAATGACTAATTTTAGTCACGGCAAAAACTTTAGTAGTTACACCATAGATGACAAAAATTTTGAGGCTACGACTTCTTATACCAATATAAATTTACTATATGTAAAGACTATTACCGAAAAATGGTCTATAGGTGGTTTTTATAGAGGTTTTCACTCCATTTTTAGGAATATAGACTGGGCAAACCAATTAGCCCCTGCCGTAGAGTATAATGTGTTTCCGACCTCACAAAATACCCGTAGGCAGTTTCGGTGGATTTATCAGATTGGGGGCTTGCAACAGCTATATTTAGAAGAAACTGTTTTTGATAAAAGACAAGAAATTTTGTCCTATCACCAACTTACAAGTGTATTAGCATTTACACAGCCTTGGGGTACATTACAAACTACACTCAATGCATCTCAGTTCTTACATGATGCCTCAAAATATCGTGTGGGCTTAAATGTAAACTTGTCTTGGCGAGTAATAGAGGGTTTGCAGGTAGGTGTAGATGGTAATTTTACGTTTATTAAAGACCAAATTTCTTTGGCAAAATCAGCCATAGACCCTAACTCTGTTTTATTAGATGCCCGACAACTGCCTACTAACATGAGTTATTATTCTGGTCTTAATATTTCTTATACTTTTGGTTCTATCAATAACTCTGTTGTAAATCCTCGTTTCAATGGAACAGACTTTTAGGTAGTGGAAAAATGTATGACACTTAAATAATTGATTATGAATGGTTTATAGTACACAGATAATGCCCGCAATGGAATTGATATTTGGCGGATAATCACGGATAACCAAAAAAATTAGTGAATATTTGTATAATCTTAATTCCATTGTGAGTATCATCTATTTTCAATTAAATATATGATTATCAATAAATTAGATAATCATATATTTTTTACCACTACCCAAAAACCTTAACTTTTATGTTCCATTTACCTCTTTCTCGTAACTTTTCATTTTGGTTATTATTCTTTGTCATGTCTTGCCAAACCCTCCCCAAACAACCTACAGACGCACAACGTGGTACTTTAGCTGATAATGGTATGGTATCTTCTGCACACCCTCTTGCCTCTAAAGTAGGTGTACAAATTTTACAGGCAGGAGGCAATGCCACAGATGCTGCCGTTGCTACCTTTTTTGCGTTGGCGGTGGTGTACCCACGTGCAGGCAACATAGGCGGAGGCGGTTTTGCGGTGTGCCGTTGGGCAGATGGTAGCTCCAACACCTTAGATTTCAGAGAAACAGCTCCTAATGCAGCCCACAGAGATATGTATTTAGATGCAAAAGGCGAGGTCATTCCACGAGCAAGCCTTGATGGTTACTTGGCGGTGGGTGTGCCTGCGGCGGTAGAGGGTATGTGGGAACTTCACAAAAAAAACGGAAAACTGTCTTGGCAAGCCGTCTTAGCTCCTGCTATAGAATTAGCCCAAAATGGTTTTGAACTTACGGCTGCCGAAGCAGAGTATTTGAACAAATACAGAGAAGATTTTATTAAACAAAACAAAACTTTGCCTGCACATATCGTTAAGGCAACGATATGGCAGACAGGCGAAAAAATTTACCATAAAGATTTAGCCAAAACTCTCCAACGCATCAGCGAAAAAGGACGTGATGAGTTCTATAAAGGCGAAACAGCACAACTTTTATTGGCAGAAATAAAAGCTGGTGGTGGTATTATTACGGCAGAAGATTTGGCAAATTATCGTGCTATTTGGCGAAAACCCGTTATTGGTAACTACAAAAACTACAAGTTAATCACAATGCCACCGCCTTCGAGTGGAGGAATTGCTCTGTTACAACTCTTACACGCCACTGAAAAATATCCTATTCGGAAGTGGGGACACAATACGGCACGTACCATGCACGCCATGATTGAGATAGAAAGACGAGTGTACGCAGACAGAGCTACGCATTTGGGCGACCCAGATTTTTACAAAGTGCCACAAGAAATGTTGTTGAACAAAAATTATCTGAAAAAACGCATGGCGGATATTTTGCCCCATGAAAAAACACCTTCGGAAAAAATAAAAGAGGGCAAAGTAGAGAGAATAGAAAGTGTGGAAACTACGCACCTGTCTGTAGTGGATAAAGACCGAAACGCCATTGCCATTACCACCACGCTTAACGGCAATTACGGCAGTAAAGTCATGGTAAACGGGGCTGGTTTTTTCTTGAATAACGAAATGGACGACTTCAGTATCAAAGTAGGACACCCTAACCAGTTTGGTTTGGTGGGTGGAGAAGCCAACGCCATTATGCCCAACAAACGTATGCTAAGTTCTATGACCCCTACGATTTTGGAGCAAAACGGCAAATTATTAATGGTGGTGGGTACTCCCGGAGGTTCTACGATTATCACGTCTAACTACCAAACTATTTTGAATGTGTTGGAACACCAAATGACCATGCAAGAGGCTGTAGATGCCAAGAAGTTTCACCACCAATGGTTACCCGATGAGGTACTATTAGAAGAAAATGCTTTTGATGACAAAGTAAAAGCCGAATTGCAGCAATTAGGACATAAATTAGAGCCTATTCCTTCATTGGGGCGTATGGATTGTATTTTGGTGCTGCCCAATGGTAAATTAGAGGGTGGGGCAGATAAACGTGGGGACAATATGGCGGTGGGGTATTAAAGTTTTTTTGAAATAATCTCTTATATCCGATAAATACCTTTTTGTAATTCCGCAAAGGCTTTAAAAACCTTTGTGGAATTTTTTTGTAAAATACTGCCCCTCAGTTAAAGCTACCGAATACCAACCCTCTGCGGTATCTTCAGTGGTACTTAGCACCAAATTACTGAAATATTGGCTCTCTTTGCCTGCACTATCCGCCTCTGCCCCCGTTATGCAGAGCTTCAACGAAAAAAACTCTAAAAAGCACGAGTAACGTACTTTTAAAACTAATTGATTAAAAATACGTTATAGGAAGAATTAGGCTTCGGCTCTCCTTCTCCACACTTTGTTGTAGCAAATCTCCAGATTTCGGTTACAAAATAAATAGTAGCCAAATTGTTGCGGCAATAAGATGTAGAAATAAGTATAAAAAGAAAAGCAAACCTACTAACATATACTCACCTTACAAGTATATTCCACAAAAAGCAACTTATTTTGAGTAACTTACGTAAAACAAAGAAAAAGTAGCACACTTGCTTTTTTTGAAAAAAAACCTATTTTTGTTTTACTTTTAATCACCTAAAACCTTCAAAAAAGATTTGATAGAAAAAATAATCACCTTAGAGAACATCTCTTTAGTAGATTTCTTAGGTGCAGAAAACCGCAATCTGAAAGCCATAGCACAGGCTTTTCCTGAAAGTAAAATCATTTCGCGGGGGAATGAATTACGTATTAAGGGCAACACCGCAGAAATCGTACAAATTAATGACATTATCAACAGTTTACTCGAACACTATAACAAGTATGGACGAGTAAATGCTGAAGATGTGAGTACCTATTTGCGACAAGACAGCATAGACACCGTTTTTAAGGTGGATAATATGCAAGAAGACATCATCTTGTATGGTGCAAATGGGCAACCGATTAAACCTCGTACTACCAACCAAAAACACTTGGTAGAAACGGTGTTCAAAAATGATTTGGTGTTTGCCGTAGGACCTGCGGGGACAGGCAAAACGTATGTGGCGGTGGCATTGGCTGTGAGAGCCTTGAAAAACAAACAGGTCAAGAAGATTATTGTTACAAGACCTGCCGTAGAAGCTGGCGAAAATTTGGGCTTTTTACCCGGAGATTTAAAAGAAAAAATTGACCCATATTTGCGACCTATTTATGACGCATTGGAGGAAATGGTGAACTTAGAGAAACTCAAGTTTTACCAAGAACGAAATATTATTGAAATTGCTCCGATTGCGTTTATGCGTGGACGAACTTTGCATAATGCCTTTGTGATTGTAGATGAAGCCCAAAACACGACTTCTATGCAAATGAAAATGCTTTTGACCCGTTTAGGCACAAACTCTAAAATGATTATCACAGGGGACGCAACACAAGTGGACTTACCCAAAAACCAAAAATCTGGCTTGGTAGAAGCCTTGTCCTTACTCAAAGGCGTAGAAGGCATTGGCGTATTAGAATTAGAAGCCAAAGACGTGGTACGACACCGTTTAGTGAAGAAAATTATTGAGGCGTATGATAAACAGCCCAAAAATCAACAATAAATATATGGATACGTTGCCAATGGTCATAGACTTTGGTCATCGTATCCATATAAGTTTTAGACTTATGCAATGAAAATTTCTATTATCGTAGCAGCTCGCAATGAAGAACAGCATATTTTGGCGTGTTTGCAGTCCTTAGCAGCCTTAGACTATGGCACACACGACGTAGAAATACTCATAGGCGATGACCAATCTACTGATGCCACAGCCGAAATAGTACGAAATTTCATCAAAAACTATCCAAAATTTCGCCTTATTACCATTCTCCCCTCCCCTACTCTACAAGGAAAAACTAATGCTTTAGCACAACTTTGCCAACAAGCCACAGGCGAATGGTTTATATTTACAGATGCAGATATGATTTTACCTAAGTTTTGGTTAGTAAAAATAGTAGAAAAAATTACGCCTTCTACAGGTGTCATAGTAGGTTGCACTGTCCCCTACCCTACTCATTGGTGGGCTACACTACAAACTTTGGACTGGGCTTTGTACTTGGGCGTTATTCATGCTTTGTCTTTGCTGCACATTCCTGTTACGGGTATGGGCAATAATATGGCAGTAGCCCAAAAAGCCTATAGACAAGTAGATGGCTATGAACAACTGCCTTTTTCCTTGACAGAAGACTACCGTTTATTCAAAGCCATTACCTCACAAGGGTTTGATTTTCAGCAACTTTATGACAAAGACGTATTAGGTATGACACAAGCCGTACCTACTTGGAAAGGTCTATTGGAACAGCGAAAAAGATGGTTAGCAGAGTTTCAAGAATTTCCTTGGGGTATCAAAATTGGTATTTTTGGGCAAGGATTTTTTGTATTTTTGTTGCTATTTTTAGCATGGCTAAATCCTTTGTGGGCTGGTGGTGTATGGGCAGCAAGGTGTTTAGTAAGTAGTTTTTTATTAGGCATTTATTTGTATAAAATAAAGTTATTGAAATATATTTTATACTTTATTTTTTACGAACTATTTAGTTTGGTTTTTTATGCTCATCTTGTCGTATTGCTCTTGCTGCCCAAAAAATATAGTTGGAAAGAGCGGAGTTTTGTATAGTCTGTAGTGTGGACTTAAGTCCACACTACAGACTATACAAAACAGCTACGTTATTTACCAAATCCAGCATGAAGTAATTTGAGTCCACCCACATTTTTATCTGTCAATAAAGGTAAGGCAGTTGTAATTTTCTCCATTTCCCAATCCCACCATTTTAGTTCTAATAAAGTAGCTATTTCCTCGTCAGAAAACCTCTTTTTAATTTCTTTGGCGGGGTTTCCGCCTACAATCGTGTAGGGTGGCACATCCTTGGTTACGGTGGCATTGGTGGCTATGATAGCCCCATCTCCTATCTTTACGCCTGCCATAATAGTGGCGTTGTAGCCTATCCAAACGTCATTGCCTATGATAATGTCGCCTTTGTGGGGGTAGGTTTTGTTGTCCATTGCCCCTGCCCAGTCTTCGCCAAAAATAGCAAAAGGATAAGTAGAAACGGCATCTACCAAATGATTTGCTCCATTCATAATAAATTTCACGTCTGAGGCTATCATACAAAACTTACCGATAACGAGTTTGTCACCAATAAAATCAAAATGATATTTTACATTTTTCTCAAAATTGTAAACGTCCTCAAAATCATCATAATACGTATAATCACCAACAATAATATTGGGATTTTTGATAATATTTTTCAAAAAACAAAGCCGTTGGTAGTGGGGCAATGGAAAAATTTGGTCTTTGTCAGGTATTTTGGACATAAGGATAAAGGAGATTTGTAAAACTTATTTTCTGTAATTTACACCAGATAAAGTATATTTGCAAAGCAAAATTAGAGTTTACGAATAATATCATAAAACCCTCGCCAGATGGAGAGGGCAGGGTGAGGTCATCATTAAACATTACTAAACATTTAAACAAGTGGAAAAATCTCGCAAAGTAAAAGTTGGTTTGGTGCAAATGTCTTGCACCAAAGACAAAGCTGCCAACATAGACAAAGCCTTAGCCAAAACCAGAGAAGCTGCGGCGAAGGGTGCAGAAATTGTATGTTTACAAGAATTGTTTTCTTCTTTATATTTTTGTGATGTAGAAGACTACGAAAATTTCAAATTGGCAGAACCCATACCCGGTGATACTACTTTTAAATTTCAAGCCTTAGCCAAAGAGTTGGGTGTAGTGATTATCTGTTCTCTGTTTGAGAAAAGAGCCGAAGGATTGTACCATAACACAACGGCTGTGATAGACGCAGACGGTAGTTATTTGGGCAAATACCGTAAAAATCATATTCCTGATGACCCCGGTTACTACGAAAAATTTTATTTTACTCCCGGTGATACAGGCTACCAAGTATTCAAAACTAAATTCGGTACGATTGGCGTGTTGATTTGTTGGGACCAGTGGTATCCAGAAGGAGCAAGAATTACGAGTTTGATGGGGGCAGAAATGTTGTTTTTCCCTACGGCTATAGGTTGGGCAAACCACCAAACTGCCGAAGTAAACCAAGACCAGTACAACGCATGGCAAATTATACAACGCAGCCACGCCGTAGCCAATGGCGTACCTGTGATTAGCGTAAACCGCACAGGCGTAGAAGGTGATATGATATTTTGGGGTGGCTCTTTCGTAACCAATGCACAAGGGAAGTTGTTGTACCAAGCCTCACATGACAAAGAGGAGGTACATGTGGCAGAAATAGACAAAGAACAGTCTGATTATTACCGCACCCACTGGCCTTTCCTAAGAGATAGACGCATAGAAACTTATGAACCTATTTTGAAAAGGTTTATTGATTAGTGGCAATAGCATTGAATAGTGAACTTGGGTAGCTTTACATTTTTATTTCAAGGAAGGCTTCGGTAGAAATGATGCCTTCCTTTTTTTATTACGCTGTAACTTATTGATAGTTTTTTTAAGAGAACTACTTGTTTTTACTCTTTTTGTCCAATATATTTAGGTAAAATGCAAAATAATAAAACTATGCAAACCATTAAAATTTTCCTTGCCTCCTCTTCCGAACTCCGAGAAGATAGAGAGAAATTCGAGATAGCTATTTACCGTAAATGTAAGGCTTGGCTACCCGAACATCAGATTTTTTTGCATCTCGATATCTGGGAAGATTACATAGATGCTATGTCCCGAACAAGGTTACAAGATGAATACAACAAAGCTGTTACGGGTTGCGATATTTTTGTTTTGCTTGCCTATACCAAAGTAGGTATGTACACAGAAGAAGAATTTACAAAGGCTTTTGGGCAATTTCAGGCTACCAACAAACCTTTTATTTTTACTTATTTCAAAGAGCCTATTGGAGATACAAACACAAAAGAACCAAGTGTTAAATTGTTTCAGGATAAACTGCATAGTTTAGGGCATTTTCATACGGTATATAAAAATACAGAGGATTTGCAATTACAGTTTGTTGAAAAACAATTAGAGAAATTGCGTAGGGCTGGGTTTATGAAAAATGAAAAGGAGGAAATTGTTGATAAACCTAACAAACAATATGAACAGCACGCCGAAAATATTTTTAATATAGATACCATTCAGAATTTTACGCTGAATAGTGGAAAGAAATAAGCATTTGTTTGCTACGTTGGCAATGGCTACAAGCCTTGACAATCGTAGTTATTCTTTACTTAATTCCATTTTTAATTTCTATTTTAGGCTTTCTTTGTTCAATATTTTCCCTGCTAATAATAGAAAAAAGACTATTGGAAGAATTAGATTTGTTTAGACAAGCGAAGTAAAAAATGGCTTGAACTAACTCCGTAGGAGTTTAATATTTATAGAAAGTTGATTGTTTATGCTACTAAAACTCCGTAGGAGTGGCATATTTCACTCCTACGGAGTTTAGTAAAAATAAGGGCTTGTTTGCTATAAATATACCATTCCTACGGAATTAAAGCTAAGGCAAATAGTTTTTAAAAAATTCTTGTAAAGGGAATAACTGTTCTGAAATATACTTTTGTGCTTGAGGAACAGTAGGATATTTTTGTAGCCGTTGGGCTGCGTCTTCTAATAAATTTTTCGCAAGACCTACATATTGCAAATTTCCATTCCTGACATATTGACCATACAACTCACATAAATTCAAGGCTACCTCACAATAAGGTAAATCAAAAGCATTAGGATTATGGATAGCAAGTTGCTTCCTTATTTCCAATGCCTCTTGGCTGTTACTTTCTGCCTGCTCAAATTTTTTAGTTTTAAATTTTAAACCTGCTAAATTATTTAGAAATACAGCAAAATCAGGTAGATAAGCTGCTGGATTTATTTGCACAAGTTGTTTGTATAAACCTAATGCCTCTTGGTAATTATTTTCTGCTTGCTCAAATTGTCCATCTTCTGATAGGCAAAGAGCCAAATTCTTTAATGTGTTAGCAAGGTAGGGTAAATAAACGGGGTTTACTTCTGCCAATTTTCTACGTATGCTTAATGCCTCTTGGTAGTTGGTTTCAGCTGACTTAAAGTTTTTAGTTTTAGCTTGTAAATTTGCTAAGTTGTTTAGTGTCCGAGCTACATCAGGCAAATAGGTAGTTGGGTACTCTACCCGATAATTTTTTAACTTATTGATTGACAGTGATTTATTTTATGTTTTATTATTTGACAAACCCTTTCTATCCATTCTTGCAACTCGTTTTCTACTTTATTTTTAAGTAATCTTCG
>Ga0209278_1000295_pt1 | contig 45917 bp, 47 predicted proteins | sample JI81BgreenDNA_FD_187504 | JGI IMG/M metagenome (GOLD analysis project Ga0209278, IMG submission 187504) | Wastewater effluent complex algal communities from Wisconsin, to seasonally profile nutrient transformation and Carbon sequestration -... | ecosystem: Engineered > WWTP > Effluent > Algae...
AATCAAAAAGAGGGCCTAAGCCCTCTTTTTTTTACAACTAATTGCCTGTAAATTATTTTTTTACAGCTTCTTTCGCGGCAGTGGTGGCTTTATCAGCGCCCTCTTTCGCAGTTTCTTTGGCTTCTTCACCTGCAGCTTTCAAGGCATCACCGGTTTCTTCAATCGTAGCATCGATTTTTGTAGCTGCCGTATCGGCCTCTTTTTCCAACGTATCTGCAATCTTTTCAGTTTCAGATACAACTTTTTCATCGGCTTTTTTCTCGCAAGAAACCACCATCAATGCTCCGATTACAGCGAAGCTCAACATTACTTTTTTCATTTTTTTAAGGGATTAAGAATTAATAAATAAAAAGAACTATTTCCCCTATTACAAATCGAATGCCAAAAAAATACCATGCCTTGCCAGAATCGAAAAAAAATTATTTTTTAACACTTCAGACCATAAAAAAAACCCCTATTTAAGGGGTTTAAAAGAGTTTAAAGTGTTTAAAAAGTTTACTTTTTGGCACCTTCTTTAATCGCTTTGGCTTTTTCTTCTACTTTCGTAGCGCCTTTTACCAGTAGGGTGTCGACTTTCGATTTGATTTTCTTTGTGGTCGAGTCCAATGCTTTTTCAGTTTTGGTAGTGACCGAATCCACTTTTTCTTTTACTTCTTGCGATACGGCTTCCTTGGCGGCATCCAATTTCTCTTGTGTCGTTTCTTTACAGCCCACTAATAGTAGTAGCGTAGCAACACTGAATACAATCTTTTTCATTTTTATGCTGAAATTGTGGTTACTTCTTTATCAATTTTATTGACCAATCCCACCAATACTTTTCCAGGACCTACTTCGGTAAAGGAAGTGGCGCCGTCGGCAATCATTTGTTGCACCGATTGGGTCCATTTTACAGGGGCGGTCAATTGGGTAATCAAATTTTGTTTGATGGTTGCTGCATCGCTCACCGCACTTGCTGGTACATTTTGATACACCGGACAGATGGGGTCATTAAATTGGGTAGCTTCAATCGCAGCAGCCAATTCTTCGCGAGCAGGCTCCATCATAGGGGAGTGAAAGGCACCACCTACAGGCAATAATAAGGCGCGTTTTGCCCCGGCTTCTTTCATTTTTTCACAGGCTTCTTCCACCGCTTTAAATTCGCCCGAAATCACCAATTGCCCAGGACAGTTGTAATTTGCAGCAACCACAACACCATTAATTGAGGCACAAATGTCTTCGACCACTTTATCGTCCAAGTTCAATACGGCCGCCATTGTAGATGGGGTAATTTCACAGGCTTTTTGCATCGCAAGAGCTCGTTGTGAAACCAATTTTAACCCGTCTTCAAACGACAAAGCGCCGCTAGCCACTAGGGCTGAAAATTCCCCTAAGGAATGACCGGCTACCATCTCGGGTTGGAAATCCTCCAAGGTTTTGGCCAAAATCACCGAATGCAAAAACACTGCGGGCTGGGTTACTTTGGTTTCTTTCAATTGTTCTGCGGTTCCTTCAAACATGATGTCGGTAATACGGAAACCCAAAATTTCATTGGCTTTTTCAAACAACTCCCGCGCTACGGCAGAATGTTCATATAAGTCTTTACCCATTCCGGTAAATTGAGCCCCTTGGCCAGGGAATACATATGCTTTCATACACTAGGTTTTACTGCAAAAATAGTGAGAAGCATCTATATTTTTGAAATCAGGGTCAAATTGTAACTTTTTTTCTCTTTTCAGCGTCCAATAGTCAAAAAAATAGTATGAAAAAAATTATCCTTGGACTGCTTTTTTTGGGGGGCATCGTTTACCTCACCTTACCCGTTTTGAATTACGGTTTTTACCCTATAGCATTTATAGTATTTTTTATACTGGGCTTGGTCTATATTTTTTCGATGAAAATTAGCACCGACAAAGAGTTTAAAAAATTTACCGTCGGGCAACCTCCACACAAAGCTTGGAAATGGGTGTTTTTGGTCCTTTTCCTCTATTTAACGATTATTCCTTTTGTTACCACAGCGACATTTTTGCATACCGATCGCTATCAAAAATTGATTGGTACGGTCAAAAAAGGCAATTCCATTTCACAACAAATGGCACCGATTGGGATGGATCAAATTCGCGTGGTCGATCGCAACCTAGCCTATTTATTAGGAGAAAAAATCATTGGCTCGCAACCCGCTTTGGGGAGTCAGGTGCAGTTGGGGCAATTTTCAATACAAAAAGTGCACAACGAATTGTACTGGGTAGCTCCGTTATTGCACTCGGGTTTTTTTAAATGGATGAACAATACCCAAGGAACTCCGGGGTATGTGATGGTTTCGGCTACCAACGAACGGGATGTGCGTTTGGTCCAACAAGTGGGCAACCAACCTGTACAATTGAAATTCCAACCCGGCGCTTTCTTTCAAAGCAACCTGCATAGACATTTATATTTTAACGGATATGCCACGACAGGATTGGAAGATTTTGTGTTTGAAATCGATGAATCTGGACGGCCGTATTGGGTGGTTTCTACCTATGAAAAAACGATTGGATTCTCAGGGAAAAATACCACTGGGGTTGTCGTAGTCGATGCACAAACGGGGGACTTGAAGTCGTATACCTTAGCCACAACGCCTGCTTGGGTAGACCGTATCCAACCCGCGACTATCGTTGAAACACAGTTGGAAGACTGGGGCGAGTACATCAACGGGTATTGGAATTTTTCGAATAAAGATAAATTGCAAATTACCGAAGGACTTACCTTGGTGTATGGTAAAAATAATCGGTCGTATTGGTATACTGGAATTACCTCGGTAGGAAGTGACGAAAGTGCTGTAGGTTTTGTGTTGGTAGATACCCGAACCAAAGAAGCCACATTTTACAAACAAAGTGGCGCCACCGAATATGCGGCACAGCAATCGGCAGAAGGGAAAGTACAAGAGAAAGGGTACAAAGCCGCGCTCCCCATTCCGTACAACATCAATGGGATTCCCACGTATATCATGACGCTAAAAGATGATGGGGGATTGGTCAAAATGTACGCCATGGTGGCCATTAATGACTACACCATTGTTGGCGTGGGCAATTCGATGCGAGAAACGTTAACCGCATTCAAGAGCGCCTTTAATTCTTCGGGAAGTAAATTAGCCAGCGGCGATTCTCGTGGGAAAAAGCAATTGGAATCGGTGGTGACTCGTATTCAAACCGATGTAAAAAATGGTTCCAGTGTGTATTATTTTACGGTGAAAGGAATGGACCGAATTTTTGTGGGCTCCTCGCAAATTTCGGCCGAATTACCTATCACGACGGTCGGGGATTCGATTTCCATCTCCTATGATGTCGACGGAGAAACCATCATTGACGTCACCCGTTTTGACAACAAAGCGTTTCGATAAAAAAAGAATACCCGAAGTGAAAGCTTCGGGTTTTTTTTAAGAAAATTTTGCAACACATTCAACCAATTCGGCATGATAGGAGTCACTCAGAACACCATCGATCAGGTGGTCATAAAAATTGGGTAACGTGAACGTGCTCACAATTTCAGCCCCTTGGTAGGGAAACCGTTTTTGCGCGAGTTCCAACACACTGGCTCCGCCCCGCGCTCCGGGAGAGGTCGCCATGAGAAGCATCGGTTTGTTTTGGAAATTTTTACTTTGAATGCGGGAAGTCCAATCCAAAAGGTTTTTAAATGCCGCCGAATACGCCCCGTTGTGTTCGGCTAACGAAACGACAAGTATGTCGGCGGAACCAATTTTGGCATAAAAATCATGTGCCGCCTGAGGGATTCCTTCTTTTTCCAAATCGACCGAAAATAGCGGAAGGGTGTAATCGTTTAAGTCCAATACCGCTACTTCGGCATTGGTAAATAAATGGGCAGCGTAGGTCGCCAATTGTTTGTTGATCGAAGATTGGCTGGTTGAACCGCCAAATGCAATAATTTTTTTCATGGTTAGGTGTAGAGCCAAGCTCCGAAAAGTTTACGTAATAAAGGCAAAAGCACATAGACCATGAGCGGCACCAAAATCCCTGTCATGATAAAGGTGCGAACCGGTAAAGCCAGGTCTTTGATCAAATCGCCTAAAAGGAATGAAGCTAACGTAATGGCGGGATAGATGGCGATCCAAACCATTAAGGCAAATTTCCATTTTTTGGGTGGTTTCATTAGTCGTTATAATAAAAAGTTAGCGCTCCCGAAGGACATTTTTTTATCGTTTCCACAATCGCATCAGTCGTAGAGTTTTCCGGATGGATCCAGGGTTTTTCCTTCGGCTTAAAAACGGCAGGATTATTTTTTACGCATTCGGCGGCATGTTGGCACAACCCCGATTTCCATACAATGGTTACTTCGCCATTGCTGTATTCTTTGGTGAGGTCTTTAGGATCCATAGTTAGATAGTTTTGGTGTGAATGACGATATTGTTTTCCAAAATTTTAGAGACGGGACATTTTTCGGCGATGACCACCAATCGTTTTTGGATTTCGGCGTCCACTCCCTCAGGAAAAGAGAGGGTTCGCGAAATGTGCGTAGTCAATTCGGGCGTTTGTTCTTGTTCCATGTTTAAAGTTACCGAAAATTCAGGAATATCCCATCCTTTTCGGTTGATGTACATGCGTATCGTAGACAAAGTACAGCCCGCCAAAGCCGCAAGAAGGGTAGTGTAGGGGTCCGGTCCCAAATCCTGCCCGCCCAGTGTTTCGGGTTCGTCCATCACCAGTTGCCCGTTACGCCACTGAATCGTGCACCGGTACAATTGGGTACCAATACTTCCGATAATATCGTTTTCCAATAGCTTTTTCATATTATACTCGGACGTCGTTAAATTCGGGTGTTTTGTCAAAAACCGCTTTGGCAAACGGACACAAGGGCAAAATGGTCAATCCGTTGGCACGGGCCATTTCAACCGCAGCCGTTACCATTTTTTTACCCAATCCTTTGCCCTCATTACCGGGTCTTACCTCCGTATGGTCGATAATGATCTTATCCGGACCCGCATACACAAACGTCATGCGCCCTTGTTCAGTGCCGTCGATAGTGACTTTAAAAAAGCCATTTTTTTCGTTTTGTTCGAGATGTACAATCGGTTCCATACGGCTTATTTATTGAAACATGGGAACTTCCATCAATAACAATTCGGTGTCTTCGGTCATTTGAAAGTCCACCGTAGCCAGGCTGTTGTCGTCCGTCCAAATACCCATACCGTCACGTAGACCTAATTCCTGGCCGTCTACAGTTAATCCGCCTTTAATCACAAAAACATACAAGCCGTTGCCTTCTTTTTTAAAGGTATAATCGGCGGTACTGCCCGCTTTGAAATTCCCCATATGGAACCATGCGTCTTGGTGAATCCAAACGCCTTCATCGTCGGCATTGGGCGATAAAATTTGTTGGAATTTCCCCTCACGATCGGGCACGTTTAGGGTAATTTGTTGGTAACGGGGTTCGACATTGCGGTATTTTGGAAACACCCAAATCTGCAACAAATTCGTGCGTCGGTCGTGATTGGGGTTAAATTCACTATGCTGAATTCCCGTTCCCGCACTCATCACCTGTACATCGCCAAACTTGATGGTTTCGGCATTGTTCATGCTGTCTTTGTGCGCCAAATCGCCTTCCAGCGGAATCGTGATGATTTCCATATTGTCGTGCGGATGGGTACCAAAGCCCATACCACCGGCTACAATATCATCGTTTAACACACGCAATACGCCAAACTGTACGCGATTGGGATCGTAATAGCCCGCAAAGCTAAAAGTATGACGCGCTTCTAACCAACCGTGATTGGCATAACCACGGGTATTTGATTTATGGATAACTGTATTTTTCATGACATTTAAATTTAATGATTATTACGATACAAAGGTAGGGCGCGACTCACTTTAGGACACTTAATCTAGGTTAAGAAAGTTGAATCGGAATTTAAGTTTTACTATCTACTACTTTGGAGTCAACAGTGATCAGTGATCAGTGATCAGTGAACAGTCAACAGTCATCAGTGATCAGTCAACAGTGATCAGTTTGCAGTATTCAGATTTTAATTTCAGCACTTTTACTACCCTGAATACTGAATACTCTTACTGTACATTGTATACTGTACACTGTATACTGTATACTGTACACTGTATACTGTACACTACCCCGCTAGCGCGGATTTTCAATCCGTGCCCATACATTAGAATTGGCTTTTATAGTACTCCTCTAAAATAGGTAAAACGGCATCTATTTAGATGTAGATTTTTGCTTTTTACTTTGTGGGCACGGATTGCACTCGAGGCTTTAGCCGAAAAGACGAAGTAAATACGCGCCTTCGGGTTTGTGAATTGTAAAAGAATTTAAAAATGTAAAAACTCAAAAAAACTACAGTAATCTTTCGGCTACGGTTGGCATTTTTTTTAGTTTAAAATATCCATTTCGTGAACGAAGCTCAAGAATTGTAAAATTGTCTAAATCTGTTTTAACGTTCATAATAAATGACCCTCTGATTTTTTTATTTACAGATTCAATTTGGATAATGGTTGAATCATTTTTGGGTGAAATTTTGATCAATGCATTTTCTGCCTCATGAGTTTCAGTTCTCGGTATAACCAAAAAATGGGAATTATTACCTTTTTCAAAAGTTAATGTGTTTACATAAAATTCTTTAGTAATGTCTTGATTTTTGTAAACTATTTTTTCAATTAACCAAATACCTTCAATTCGTTTAAAATTTTTTTCCTCATCCGAAGTGCAGGAATACAATATAAACAAAAGTAAAAAAAGTATATATTTCATAATTAGGCTACTCTTTTTGGATTTGACTCCGTTCACTTCCCGATTGCTATCAGAACCGGACGATGCCACCAATATCCGTTGTTTCGAAAAGATAGGAATTAGCGATTGGCTTTCGGCGATTAGCCATTAGTCAAACTAATGTTAGCATTTTTGTGTTAGTCTAAGTCGGGAGACTTTGGACAGCTTAATTGAATTCAATGAACTCCATTCACCTTTAATCTCGTTATCTTTCTCTTGCCCTTGGAATCCATAACGATAATCATCGGTGCTTTTATGGCGGTTGGGTACTAGACTTCCGAAAAAATTACAAGAAAATAGGTTGTAAAAGTTGAATTTATTCTACAAAATATTAAAAAGAACGTTTTGTAATACTAATAACGTATCAATTAAGGTTAAGCCGATTAGTCAACGTATTTTGATATATTAATTTTAATTAATAGACGAAATTTAAGTTTTGTCTAATAAAATCCTGATTTATGAAATATAAAGTTTGAATTTTTAAAATTTTGAACTCATAACTTTTATTATCATTTATATTATTTTTTAAAATGTTAATGTTGAATAAGATTTTTCTCCTATTTCTGTAGTCAATAGATATGTCATTTATAATATGATCAAACTTTTCATTTTCAATTTTATTTATTAGGTTTTTATGTTTAATAAATTTTTTTGTGAGAATTTTTTCCTCGAAACATTTATTAAAAATAAAAGTATTTTGATTTTCAACAGTTTCCTTAATTATCATAAGACTTTGATCATTTATATGTAATTTATTTTTATTGCAAGAAGTCATTATTAAGAAACTAAAAAGTACCATCAGGTTTAAGAGGACCAATTTTACCTTCATTATTTGCTTCAATTTTAAATCTATTGTTGACATAATTATTTTTTGATTTTTTATTTCCAAAATTACTTTTCATCCTATTAACAATCCCGCTTGCGCGGATTTTCAATCCGTGCTAATACATAAGAATTGGATTTTACGGTACTCTTCAAAAATAGGAAAACTACATCTGTTTGGATGTAGTTTTTGCTTTTTTACTTTGTGGGCACGGATTGCACTCGAGGCATTAGCCGAACTGGCGAAGTAAATCCGCGCCATCGGGTTTTAAGAACGTTATTCAAATTAAAAAATAGGTGTAGTAATAGGGTTAATTGAGAATGCTATCAACACCACATATATTTTAAATATCAGTAACATGCTAGTTGAGTAACTAATAGTTAACTTTTAATTTTTTTTTTTAATTTTTTATCTTCTGTTTTGTCAAAAAAATTAGTTCTAGTACAAATATCAGTGTACAAAAACTTTTCAATATTTTCACAATAGTTACAATATTTACTCTCATAATTGGCATATATAATATATTCTTTTTCTACTAAAAAGTTTATACCGCAATCTCCATTTCCTAAACCAGTTACTATTCTTATTGTATCATTTTTAATTAAATTACCTTTATAAACATTTTTTACCAATACAAAATACTCAGCTTTTTCTGTAATTACATCTTCAGGAAATCCTTCAATTTTTATTTTAAGAGGATTGAATTTTAAAATAATTCCTGAAAAAATGGCATCTGATTTTTTTATAGCATTTTTTATTTTTCTTTTTCCCACACAAGTACAGGCATGATTTTGTAATGAAAAAAACAACAATAAATACAAAACAATATTTTTATACATAATTTATTGATTTAAAAATTATTTTAAGGTTCTAAATATAAATATCAGTTGAGGATTCTTCAGGTAAATTAGATACCCCAGGGGATTGTTCCCATTACTATTTCCATATCCCAATGGCGCGGATTTTCAATCCGTGCCCATACATTAGAATAGGCTTTTATAGTACTCTTCAAAAATAGGTAAAACGGCATGTATTTAATTGTAGTTTTTTACTTTTTATTGGGTGAGCACGGATTGTAAATCCTTGCCGTTGGGGCTAATAATTGCTCTCAATGAATGGCAATAAGGTAAGTGTAATAACTTGATTATTTTCTGTAATTTTTTTGTCGTTGTTTGGTATTGTAAACTCATGCGCAAAAGTTGCGATTTTTAAGTATAATTCTTCTAAACTTCCTGCTTTGAATGATGAAAAAGTATGCTTTAAATAGGCTTCAAATGATGATTCGTCTATATGGGTACTTAAAATCATTGTAAGATAGTTTTTCTTATCGACCTTATACTCATGAAGCAATTGTTCGGGAGAGGCGATCAAAACTTTAAAAGGAATTACTTCATCAGGGGAAAAATCATTTTTGACCTTAAATTGACAATTCGCATATAATTTAATAAACGGCCCTGTATTTACTTCATACTCAAAATTAACTAATTGATATTCTATATTTAACGGATTAGCATTTGACTCAAATAAAAGCCCGTATTCTGCATCCAACGTGTACGATTCATACCCAGTTTTACAGGCTTCAATGTATATAGCACACATCACTTTTAGCTTTGCTAGTAGCTCCAAATCGTTATTCGTTGTGAGTTGAATTGAGGCAACATATTCCTTTAATCGTTCGATCCAAAAAACAATTTCTTCTTCTTTTTCAAAAAAAATATTACCCTTTTGCCATCCAAAACTTTTTTTGGCTTTCATTTCTTTTGAAAAAATGTACATTACATTTACTTTTGAAGCGTTTAAAAAATTGAATATTTTATATCTTTCTTCAATTATTGAAGTATCAAAACTATATTCTTTTAAATCATCAAAATACAACCAAAAATTAATATTCCCCTCTTCGATAGTATAATTTTCTGAGGAACTTAAAACTTTATAATATAAATTCATATATAATTAATTTGTAGGCAAATCTAAACTAGTGTTTCCATAATTGTCTCTAACTTCAGATGTATCTCTATTATTATCAACATCATTCCATTTTATTATGTCTGTTTTCAATTCTAAATTTGCCGACACATTTCCTTCTCGTTTCTTTTCTGCAAAATTTCTAAATCTTTTATTTTCTTGAATCACATTTTTAATTTTACCCTCATTTGTAGTATCTACTTCAAGTCCCGCTAGCACAGATGTATTTCGTTTGTTCAGTAAGAGCCTCAAGCACAATCTGTGTCCATTCAATATATATGCCCATATAGAAGTTCTTAAAAACAAAGAAAACGACTTCTAATTAGATGTGGTTTTTTGCTTTTAAGCATCGATTGCACTCGAGGCCTTTATCCAATATGCTCTAAATCCAAGTTGTTGGGATTTATTTTATGTCAATCAAATTAACGCCATAGTTATCCTTCAAAAGCTGAACAATTTTTAAAGGAATGCTCAACGTCGCGTTAATAATGCCTGCGGTTTTATCAAAATCGATGGTAACTTCTACTTGCGTTAGGTTAGCATTTTCAACAACTTTTAAATTCCAAAATTCATCTATTCCTTTATTATCTCCAGACTTCCAATTTTTTGCAAATCCCGAGTAGTCTTCTACAAGTAAATAATACCCCAATAACAAAAAGTTGACTTTCAACTTATTCTCCGCTGTGGCATCTGTGGCATTGTAGGCCTTTTTTGCGTAATCGATTAGGGAAGCATAATTTTTAGACTTCAATAACGTAAGTATTTTGATATAATTTGGGTTGAAAGTGTTGGGATTTTGTTCCATTCGCTTGTCTAGGTAAAACAATCCCTTTTTATAATCATTGCAAAAAAATAATGAGGTATATAATCCATCAAGCACAATTGCTTCATTTTTACTGTCGCATGCTATAAATTTATTGCTACTTTGAATGACTTGGTCATACAGTTTGTGATCAAACTCATATTGCAAAATTTTAATGTAGTATTCACTGTTACAGGGGTCTAGTTTGACGATTCTCTTGAAGTCCTCATAAGCTTCATGTGTCTTGTCGACTAATTCAAAAAGAATGGATCGGTTGATAATGTGTTCAAGTTTATATTCATTTTTAATGATGTTGTTTACAATGATAATAGCCTCTTCATAGCGTTTAAGATGTGCATAAAGGCTGAATAAATAGGACAATAGCATCACGTTATCCGGTTGGATTTTAAGGCTATTTTGCAAGGCGGTTATGGCGCGGTCTTCATTCTTTATAGTAAAAAAAATGCGCGCCAAATCAATAGTAGCTTCTATGTCTTTTGGATGATCTCTCACATATTCCTGATACAAGCGTATGGCTTCTTCATGCTGGTTGTTCAAAAAGTATTTTTGAGCCAATCGCACCTTGACAAGTGCTGATTTCGTTTTGTCCAAATGATCTTTCAATACCTCAATGGCTGTGGCTTTATCCTTTAAACAGTCTGAAAGATCAGAGAAAAAAATTGCCGTTGAATCGGTAAACTTTTTATCCATTAAAATCACCTTATTTAAGTATCGGAAGGAATTTGAACAATCCGATTTTAAATACAACACCTTAGATTTTAAAATTAAGTAGTTTCTGTTCAAACTATCGCTCTGTAAGGCACGATCTAATAATGTATTAGCTTTTTCCAAATTATTCCCTTTTTCAATTAATTGGATTGCCTCTTTGTAATAAAGATCACTTTCTTTTTGTGAAAAAATAAAGTTAGGAATGAATAAAATGAAGAAAAAAAGTTTAATCCATTTGTTTTCTAAGAGTATCATAAGCCGATTTAACTTATTTAGAGGTTTATTTAATTATCGTATTTATAAATGGCAACTCAATTGATAAATTTGGATTTCATGTTGCTTTAATGTTGGCCTCTGGTTTTTTTTTACCGCTAGTGCGGATCTATAATCCGTGCCAATACTCTGAAATTGATCGATGAATTCATTATAAAAATATAAAACTACATCGAATAGAATATATTTTTTGCTTGTTACTTTGTGAGCACGGATTATAAATATGTGCCATCGGGTACTATAAATTAATAAAAATTACTGTTCAAATATTACTTCATTCACAATAAATTTTGGAGGATCAAAAGGTTCTCTCTCATATTTGTTTATATCAAAACCAGAACCAACTCTCCAAATATCAATTTCAGGATAAACTACTGACATCATCATTGAAATGAAAGAAAAAGGCTTTGGGCCTAATGGTGCAATAATAATGTTATAATCATCTTTTAATAAATAATACAATGAAGTTAATTCCCTTTCTAAATAAAGCAGATTATCAAAAGGATACGTGATAACGTTTTTATCTTGCTCCAAGATATTTGTATTGTTTTTTATAATTGTTTGAACAAATTTATTGTCTAAAGCGGGGTCAGTATAGAAGATATAAGTTAATTTAGGGTCTAATTGATCGATTATACCTTGTGCCTTATTTTGTTCATAACCCAGACATACAATAAGTGCTTTAGGTTTGTTATTAGGAATTCTATATTTTCCCGGTAAAGGCTGAATATCTTTATTTGGCTTTGGAGGTAATGGTTCTGAATAAATTGAAGGTGTATAACTAAAAAAAGCTCTAACTTTTTTGAAATTAGTATTAACCTCAGATAAATATAGAATTATTGAATAGTACCAAGATTTAGTCATACAAGAATAATCTATAAAAATTGTAATTTCTTCTTTTTTTGAAGAACTTATTTTTTGCTTCAAAAAAGCAACTAATTCATTATGATTATTTATTATTAATTCACTAACACCTTCTACATTTTCAAATGTTGAATTTGGGTAATATAAAGAGTAAACTTCTACTATTTCATTTTCTAATTTAATTTGATTTAACGCAGAAAGTTTTCTTTTTTCAATATTATTAGCAAATAAAAAAAAGTCTATTGTAATATCAGTTATTTCACTAATTTCAATTTGTTTGCCAAATTTAACTTTCATAATTATTGATTAAAAAGATTAGGTAAATTATCGGTATTATCTGTATTTAAAATTGTTTTTAGACTTGTAAAAGAACTTTTTCTAATAGGCATTTTGTATTCTGGATAATACATATATGATAACTTAAACTTTTTATTCTCAACTTCAAAGTCAAAATTTTCACTATCAGAATCAATTAAAATGAATGCACCTTGAAAAACACCCTTTTCAATCAAAATTTCATAATCTTTATAACTTTTTAAATCAAATTTGAAAGTGGTGCTTGGTTCAGCAATAAACTTTTTACCTAAAACTTGGTCTTGAAAATAATTCCCAACTTTATCAATAAAACTATTTATTGTTAAATTTTGATCTTCTAATTTTACAGGTATATTATTTATTGAATTTATAAATCTTTTAGAAGTATTTATGATTTCGTCATATTGATGAGACATTTCGACTCTGTCATCTTCAGATTTCAATAATATGGAATTAGTTAAACCTATTAACCATCTTGGATTACCTTCACATATTTTAGTTAATACGTCAATTCCACTAAATAACTCAACAGCTTTTCGTCTTGTTATGAAATTGGGTTTTTCAGCAGTTAAATTATTTGATTTAATGTAGAAATTTCTAAAATAAACATAAGGTTTTATTTTTCTAAAAACGGAATCTTTTTGTAATTTATTCTTTGGAATTGGATGTTTAGCATCAATATCCTTGGAAATTAAATAGTTTTTGAATAATTGATCTTTTGATACAAGCTCAATTATTTCCTTGATGTATGGGCTACTTAAATCATAACTTTCTTTATCATCAAGATACATATAGTTTCTTCCAAAAAACTTTTTTGAGTCTTTAGTTTTATATTTTTCAAACAATATTGATTCAATTAGTTCTGTCGAGAATTTTTCATTTGATTTTAAACTCCACATCTTAATACAATCAAAGTCATTTCCAGCACTGGGTGAATACTCAACTTTAAAAATTTTTTCAATTTCCTTCGGCAGAATTGGACTTGAACTAATTTTGTATAAAACTTTTTGATTATTTCTACTTCTTAATGATTTGTATAATTTATCTTGTAACCAATTCGGGGCAAATTCTAGTTCATCAAAGCATAATGCCCATTTTTTTTCATTTGAAATATTATACAATCTGTTGAATTTATCTAATATCAATGTTAAGGAACTATCAAAGTTTAAATAAAAAAAATCAAAATTTGGTATTTTTTGTTCATCATCATAGTTAAAGATTACATCTTGTACCAATTGGTTGACAAAATCAATCCTTTTTAAAATCGATTCTTTTACAAAATCTAACTTTGGAATTGTATTTTCTAATTTCCAATTTTCTATTAAAAAGTTTGATAACTCAATTTCTTTATCAATATCATTAATACATAATTCATACTGAATAACATTCTGAAATGTATCACACAAAGAAATAAAGACGTTACTATTGACAGAGAATTTAGAGATTTTATCTGCGAAATTTCCAAATCTTTTAAGTTGTTCGTCGTATGCCTGCTCTTTTACATCCCAATAGACATCTGTAGAAATATATATAGCATAGAAAGGAATATTTTTTCTTATTTCACTAGCCTTTTCATGTCGCCAATTATGAAGGGCAGGTAAAGTTAGCATCTTCATTAAAGTTGTCTTACCACAACCTCTTGCTCCTAAAATTACGGAATGTCTATTTTTGATCAATGCCTCAAAACTCTCAGAATATATAAACTTTTCAGCTACCTGTTTGGGTTCTAAATATCTAGCATTGTATGTATTATAAAAATCACTCATTGTATTTTAAATAATTGTTTAGGAAAATTAGAAATGTGTGAATCAGGCTTGAGTTTTACTTCCAATAATTTCTCGGATAGATTTTCAATTTCAGTAGGAATTAAATATTTAATATCAGGGATGTTTTCTTCAATTTCTTTCCATTCAATATATAATTTTTCACCAATTAACATTCTTATTTTCTCAATTAAAGAGTCCAATGTAGTTTTATTTCCAAAACCTGTATGTGGTGCAAAACCATTTTGATCATAATTTTGAATCCAACCTCTTTTCGAAAAATAGGTCCATGAAAAAATTTCTCCTTTTACCTCATTGTTCTTTTCAATTTCAATAATATGGAAATAATTTCTTGAAGATGTCCATTTTAGATTTGTTGCAGAAGAAAAACTTCCAGAAGCAAAAACAGTTATTTTATAATCTAATTCAGTTACAGGGTGGTAACGTAAAAGGGGATGATGCTTGTGACCATGTATAATTAAATCAAATTTAAACTTACCAAGAACTTTTAATAATTTTTCAGAATTTTTTATTTTATCTTCTTCGCCCAAATCTAAAACAGAATGATCTATAGGGTGATGATGAGTTAAAACAATTTGGATTTTATTGTCGTTTATTGTTGACATATGTTGTTCTATATAATTTATCATATCGTCATCAATCTTTCCACTTACTGAAGATGATTTATTGTAATGAAAATGACAACTATTTATTACTAAAACTCTATAATTATCTCTCTCAATTATTACACAACCATTACTCCAAAATTCTTTTCTTTCATTGTAATCTCTTAAAGGAAAATCCTTTTTTATTCCTCTAGCTATTTCAAAACTATAATCTGAATAATTATTAAAAGAGTCTAAATCATGATTCCCTAATGTTGCTATAATTTCATCCGATTTCAAAATATCTTTTATTTCTAAAACATAGTTCCAACCAGATATAAAACCTTGTAGATTTGATTTGTTAGTAAAATCTCCTGGACAAATTATTAAATCTACTTTTTCATCTTTCAAAATATTAGATAAACTTTCAATCGGATGGTCATTATTTCTTAGTAAATCAGTATATAAATATGTGTCATCTATAGTTTCACTATTTACCATTAATTTCTTTGGATGGCAATGTAAATCACTAACTATTGCTATTTTTAATTTCCTCTCAATCATTGTAAAAAATTAATTATGGACTAAGAGAACTTCCTCAACTACTTTGTTAACAATTAAGAGCTCTTTTAGTTGTTTATTCTTTGAATTATTATTTATAAACCTTTTGACTATAACCCTATTAATTTCATAATCTGAATATAATTCGTCGAAAAAGTGGTCTTCATTTTCAATTGTTTTAACATCAGAATTACTTAAAATCCAATTATGCTTTTTTATATCTAGAATTTTACAAAAATCTCTTAAACGTGTTTGTTCAAAATCATTAAAAGTTGTATGTGTGTAATTAAAACTTGAAACTTTATTTATTGGTTTGTAAGGTGGATCTAAATAAAACAGTGTCTTTTCGCTTGCATGTTTTAGACATTCTTCGTAGTCACCGCAAAGTATTTTTACCTTTTTAAGTATTTTACTCACTTTTATTAAATTTTCTTCATCACATATTAATGGCTTAACATAACTTCCAATTGGAACATTAAATTTATTGCTTTTATTGACTCTATATAGTCCATTGAAACAAGTTCTATTTAGAAAGATAAATAGAGCTGCTTGGGTTATCTGATCTGATTTTCTTGAATTAAATAGCGTTCTTTGATCTGTGTAAAAATCCTTTCTACCTTTCTTGTCAATTTCAAATGAATAATATTTTTCTTGATATATTTTTAAAAGCTCAATTAATTCTTTTGGTGATTTCTTAATAACAATATAGGTATTAATTAAATCTGCATTAATATCATTAATAACAACTTTCTTTATGTTAGGATAATTATTCAATATCCAAAATAGTACAGATCCTCCACCTACAAATGGTTCTATGTAAATAATATCGTTATTTTCAAAGTTACTTGGTAAAAGTTTCTTTATTTCACTCAACAATCTACTTTTTCCACCAGCCCATTTTAAAAAAGGTTTTGCCTGCATTTATATAGTTTTAACGTTTACTTAAAAATTGATTTTCTTTTATTGTTTTCAAATTAAGTAAATTGAATGTTATTGTTCGAAATGTTTTAATATTTTAATCATCTCTTATTAGTAATTTCTCAAAATTAGAAAAAAGAAATACAAAAATTATAATCAAAATATTTAACCCTTCATAAAATCTCTCGACTTTGCGCCCGCTATACATAGTCTCCTGACTTTGCGCTACTTATTCATTTTTCTTGTAAAGATAACTATTAGAAATTTTCTTTTAACGATTCTCATTTAGTCAATACACAATTTTGAAGGATATAAATTGTAGCATCCAAATTCAGAAAAGTTTTGAGAATTAGTTAGCTTTTCACCGATACCCCACAATCTTCATCCCGCCTGTTTGCAAGGTATAGTCCACTTCTCCAAGACGTTGTATATAGTCGAAGTGCAACAATCCAAAAACGATAGGCCATGTGGGTACATTTGAATGCAATGTTAAATCGGTTTCCAAAGGATCGTCCAAGGCCATCACCATCAAGTCACTGCTGCTTTGTTCAAATCGATGAGGGTCCTCAACATCCAACCCAATCCATAATAACCGTAAACGGACATGTGTCGCTCCGGGTACTTTCTGCAGTAAGGACGAAGAGAAATTAGATACAACCAAAGTGCCTTCCGCCATCGTAACCGTATACTTGAACGGGAAAATAGTGCTGAACGATCGATTTTTATCAAATTCAAAAGCCGCGATAATTGCTTTTGAATCAGGCGATTGAAGCCCCTGAAACACCGTTCGCTGCCCCCGCTCATGCAACAGGTCCAACCGACAAATCGCCTGAAATAAACACAACACCCGATTGTGCACATAAGGAATTTGAAGCGATTTTAAATAAGGGTTAAGACTATTCCTGAAATAACGTCCTAAGGCTGCACAATGGCCAAATTCACGACCGTTTTCGCGTACCCGCTCAAAGTTGGCAGCATACTTAATTTTCTTGCCGTCAAAGCCGCCCGTTTTGCGTACAATGATTTTGCCGTTCATGGCGTAAAAAGACAAACCGTCAAGTTGCCCTGTAATTTGAAGAATCCCGTGTAACTTTCCCATACACTATAAATTTTAGTTGGCTTATACATAGATATAGCACTGATATAGCACTGATATGGCACAAATATACTACTAAATATTCAATGCACACACGGCTCAAATCCCTAAGAGATACATTACCGCCGCAACATCTTCCCCTTCATCTTACTAAAAAATTCGGGGGTAACCCCAATATACGAAGCAATTTGCTTTTGGGGCACACGCTGAATCAAGGAAGGGTAGCGTTTGCAAAATTTTTCAAAACGCTCTTCAGCACTGCGGCTCATGTTGTCCCGTAAACGCTCTTGATGGGCGACCAACGAATTCTCAGCCAGTAGGCGAAAATACCGTTCCAGTTGGGGCAGTTGTTGATAAAGAAGTTCTTGCTGCGCCTTGGGTAATACAATGACCTCAGTGTCTTCCAGCGTTTCAATAAACAAATCGCCCGGCTTCCCCGAAAACAAACTGTACATGTCGCTAATCCACCAACCCTCACACGCAAAATGGAGAATGTGCTCCACAATATTGTCGTTGATGTAAAAACTCCGCACCAAACCCGACGTGATGAAATAGGTTTCTGTACACACCGACCCCGCATGCTGCAGCACCGATTTGGCTTTGTACCGTCGGGTTTCAGTATGGGCCAAAAACAACGCCGCCTCTTCGGGAGAGAGGCGAACATGTTGTGCGATATGTTCGGTAAGTAAGTACACCTTTATTTTTTCAACGGAAGTAATTTAAAATAGGTCACCACAAACCTGTTGCCTTTGATTTCACCAATGACTTCCGCTTGACGGATGGCCGAACAAAATCCGTCCTCCGCATGGGCATCACCATGGTCGTCAAGTTTGGTTCCCTCTACAAAATAGGATTGGCCGTCAATACGCACCGCCAAATCACAGCCTTTTTTATCTTTCATTCCAAATTGGCATTGCCCACAGGAGACTTCGACCCGCTGTGTTTTGGGTGGGGCTTTGGGTTCTTGCGCTTGTGCTGCGAAGGATATAATAAACAAGCAAAAAGTAAATAGGATAGTTTTCATAACTTACGGGTTTACAGTAATCATTTGCGCCGTTTCTTGCGCGCGTTCAACAAGTTGCTCAATCGGTGTTGCTAAAACATCGTGGGTCAACACTACGCCCATTCTGCGGTAGGGTCGCGAAGTAGGTTTTCCAAAAATACGAAAATCAGTTTTAGGCAAACCCGCCACGGTTGCAATACCAGAGTAGGTAGGATTTTCAGAGTTGGCTGTCGCTAAAACTACCGCACTAGCCCCAGCTCTTTCTTGGGTGATTTCAAAAATAGGCAAACCCAACACCGCCCGTAAATGCAATTCAAATTCGTTGAAATTTTGCGTGCCCGCCAACGTCACCATGCCCGTATCATGCGGGCGTGGGGAAAGTTCAGAGAAATAGACGCCTTCATCGGTCAAGAAGAATTCAACGCCAAACAATCCTGCCCCACCCAAGGCTTCGGTAACTTTTCGCGCCATATCTTGGGCTTCGGCCAAGTCGCGGTCGGAAACGCGGGCCGGTTGCCAACTCTCTTGATAGTCGCCGCGTTCTTGACGGTGACCAATAGGCGCACAGAATAATGTGGGATTGTTATGCTGTGTAACAGTGAGTAAGGTAATCTCCGAATGGAAGTTCACAAAGGCTTCGACAATCACTTCGACTACATCGCCACGCGAACCTTCTACAGCGTAGGCCCAGGCTTTGGTAATATCCTCGGATGATTTTATCGTAGATTGGCCTTTGCCCGACGAACTCATTAAAGGTTTCACCACACACGGAATACCTACTACGGCAACGGCTTCTTCCAATTCGGCAGCGGAGGTCGCATAGCGGTAGTGAGCCGTCCGTAGTCCTAAGTCTTTAGCCGCCAAGTCGCGAATGGCTTTACGGTTCATAGTAAAGTTGGCCGCTTTGGCAGAAGGAACTACCGTTATGCCTTGCGCTTCATAATCGTAAAACCGCTCGGTGCGAATGGCTTCGATTTCGGGAACGATTAAATCAGGCTGGTGTTTGGCAACGATTGCGTCAAGGGCGGCGCCGTCGAGCATGTTGATGAGTTCAAAACCGTGGGCGACTTGCATTGCGGGTGCATTTTCGTAGCTATCGACCGCAATCACGGTTTGTCCGATACGTTGGGCGGCGATGACAAATTCTTTTCCGAGTTCACCGGAACCTAAAAGTAAAATCTTTTTTTTCATGCAGTAGATGTTGTTACGGTAGGCGAAACATGCCTTTCAGGTTGCGTTAGGGGGTGTACTGGAAAGCCCGGATGCTGGAGTTTACGGAGGCAACGGACTTGCAAGGGAACACCCGACCTGAAAGGGAACGCCCAAAAAATAAAATAAAAAAAGCCCCAAGTTTCCTTGAGGCGATGGGTTTATGCTAGGGCTTCTTTGATGCGGCGTAAGGCTTCGGTAAGTACTTCTTCGCTGGTGGCGTAGGAGAAACGGATGCAGTTGGGGTTGCCAAAAGCGTCGCCGGTTACCGTGGCTACATTGGCTTCGGAAAGCAAATACATCGAGAAATCATCGGCGTTTTGAATCAATTTTCCGCGTAAGGTTTTTCCAAAAAACGACGACACATCGGGGAACACATAGAAAGCGCCTTCGGGAACGTTGATTTTCATCCCCGGAATATCTTGGATCAAGCCGACCACTAAGTCGCGACGGCGTTGGAACGCGGCTACCATGTCGTTTAACACACTCGGATCGGCATCGACGGCAGTTATCGTAGCCCGTTGCGCGATGGAGTTGGCACCGCTGGTCACCTGCCCTTGCATTTTGGTACACGCTTTGGCAATGACTTCGGGGGCACCGATATAGCCAATACGCCAGCCGGTCATCGCAAAAGCTTTGGCCACTCCATTGACGGTTATCGTGCGGTCAAACATCCCTGGAATCGATGCAATACTGCAGAAAGTTCCCGAGAAGTTGATATGTTCATAGATTTCATCCGAAACGACGTAAAGGTTGTCGTGTTGAAGAATGATATCCGACAGCGCGGTCAATTCTTCGCGGCTATACACTGAACCACTGGGGTTGCAGGGCGAACTGTACCAAATCATTTTGGTTTTGGGCGTGATGGCGTGTGCCAATTGCTCGGGTGTAATTTTGAAATCGCTTTCTACGCTGGTTGGAACTTCCACAGGAATACCGCCTGCTATTTTAATGATTTCAGCATAGGAAACCCAATACGGCGCTGGAAGAATAACTTCGTCACCCGGATTGATCATCACCTGGGCAATGTTGTACAACGACTGCTTGGCCCCTGTGGAAACCACAATTTGCGCTGGAGTATAGGTGAGGTTATTGTCACGCTTGAACTTACGGCAAATGGCTTCTTTGAGTTCAAGATACCCATCGACAGGCGAGTAGGTGCTGTAATTTTCATCAATGGCTTTTTTGGCAGCCGCTTTGATAAAATCGGGCGTATTAAAATCGGGTTCGCCCAAACTTAAACTGATGATGTCTTTTCCTTGCGCTTTCAATTCGCGTGCCAAGGCGGCCATCGCTAGGGTTTGGGATGTAGTCAGACTGTTGATACGGTCGGATAACGGATTCATAGGGGTGTTGTGTTTTGAGATTTCGGGCAAAGATAGTCCTAAAATTTATGCCAATTGGGGTTTTTTACCCAATTCCTTCAAGTGACTAAAATGCGAAATCACGGCCTCCCGCATGGTTTTGAACTCATAATAAGGGAGATTGCATTCTTTGGCCGTTTGTTTTACGATTTCTGCAATTTTGTCGTAATGAATGTGACTAATATTAGGAAAAATGTGATGCTCAATTTGGTGATTTAAACCGCCTGTGTAATAATTCACCAACCAGTTTTTTGGGGCGAAATTAGCCGTAGTATACAATTGGTGAATGGCCCAAGTATTTTCGATTTCTCCATTTTCATTGGGAACAGGGTTGTGGGTTTCATGTACCACGTGCGCCAATTGGAATACAATACTCAAAATAAGACCTGCGGTATAATGCATTACGGCGAACCCTAAGATTACTTTCCACCAGGTAATTCCCATCACCATAGGGGTTACTAACCAGATAGAGAAATAAATCACTTTGGTAATGATAAGGGTAGTCCATTGGAAGGTAGGACTTTTAAAATCGCCATACGAGAGTTTACGGGCTAAGTAGCGTTTCATTTGCAAAAAGTCGGTGGTAATGGCCCAGTTGAACGTGAGTAATCCATATAAAAAGATGGAATACACATGTTGAAACTTGTGGTGTTTGTACCATTTGGCTTCGCGTGTAAAGCGCAAAATACGTCCCGCTTCTAGGTCCTCATCATGGCCCAAAATATTGGTATACGTATGGTGTAAAACATTGTGTTGCACTTGCCAATTGTACACATTCCCTGCCAAAATATAAATACTTCCGCCCATAATTTTGTTTACCCAAGATTTGGTCGAATACGAGCCGTGATTTCCGTCGTGCATGACGTTCATGCCCACACCAGCCATCCCGATACCGGTGATGATGTTGAGCAAAAGATACATCCAAAAAGGCATATCCATGGCCAATACAAAAAAGTAAGGTACGAGAAAAATTGAAAACATTACAATCGTTTTCAGGTGCAATTTCCAGTTTCCAGTGCGGCTGAGGTTGTTGTCTTTGAAGTAATCGTTTACGCGCTTGTTGAGCGTTCTGAAGAATTTTAATTGATCATTTTTGGAGAAGATAGGACTTCCTGCTTCCATGTATTCTAAATTTTAAATATTGCCTCAAATTTAAGTAATATAATTTTTTCAAACCTGACATTGCTCATATTTTATTCACGATTTAACGTAACTTTGTCCAAAATTCAATGCATGGAAGAAATTTGGAAGCAATTTCCTAACCTTACTGAAAATCAACGCAATCAATTCACACAATTGCAGGCCCTTTACACGGAGTGGAATGCTAAAATCAACGTAATTTCACGAAAAGATATTGACGAGTTGTACACCCGACATGTCTTGCATTCGCTGGGAATTGCCAAGGTGATGGAATTTCAACCGGGCGCTTCGGTGATGGATGTAGGGACAGGAGGTGGGTTTCCGGGAATTCCGTTGGCCATTCTTTTTCCCGATACGCAATTTTACTTGATTGATGTGATTGGTAAAAAAATAAAAGTGGTGCAAGAAGTAGCTGCCGCTTTGGGGTTGACCAATGTGAAAGCCGCCCAAATGCGCGCGGAGAATGTGCAAGAAGAATTTGATTTCATTGTGAGCCGTGCCGTTACCAACATGCCCGATTTTGTAAAATGGGTACGCGGCAAAGTAAAAAAGCAATCCAAACACCCGCTCGACAATGGAATCCTTTATTTAAAAGGCGGGGATTTAACCGAGGAATTGGCGGTATTTCAACGCACCGTACTGTATGATTTAGCAGACTATTTTGAAGACCCGTTTTTTGAAACCAAAAAAGTAGTATACCTTCCGTTGAAATATAAAACCTAAAAAAAAGTCCCTCTGTAAAAGGGACTTTTTTGGTTATGATTTCATCAGTTTAAAGGTTTTTTTTCCCGATTCATTCGACAACGTCAGCAGATAGGCGCCAGTAGAAAGATCTATCGGAATACTTATCAACCCCGAAAAAGGGGCCAACGTAGCTTTCCAAATGGTTTTTCCGGTCATATCGGTAAGCTGCAAGGTCGAGGCCACAACTTCTGCGGGAGCATAGAGTTCCAAGGCACTCCCCACTGGATTTTTTAGCTGAAGTTGTGCAATCGCAACGGAGTTCAATCCCAACTGTCCTTGTACAATTTCGTTGTACGCAAAAAGTTGGTTGGTCGGTGTTAAGGTGACGTGGTTTTCATTCACATTGGGCACATGGTAGTTGACAAAAGGGGTGACCGTGTTGGTTGTTATCGGACTATACCAATTGGGGTTCGACACGGCCAAGGCGCTTAAGGTGGGAATAAAATCAAAAAATTGAATCTCCAAATTATCCATAAACTCCGTAATTAAGGTGTTGCCTGGCGCTCCCGTAGCCAATCCCGACATGTCAAAACGACCCCCAGGCGCCGAATCCAATCCAGCCGTGGTAGCAGGATAACGGCAGTTGGCCAAGCTTTCCAACAGGGTGACCCATCCAAACAAGATAAAGGTCTGTCCACGGAAACGGCTCACTTGGTTGGTTTGTCCCGCAGCCGGCGTAAAGCGTAGGTTGATAATGGCCCGTTGGGAGCTACTTTGGTTAAACGTATGATCCATAACGACCATATCGGGGGTACCTGTCATCGTTCCATTACCTGCCCCGTTGGCGATGGCTACGTTGCGCACCGTAGTGGGGAATCCCATCGTGTTGAGTTCGTTTTGAAAGGCATCCCGAAAGTTGGGCGCTCCCGTTGGCAATAAAGCATTGGTTGCGGTCATAAACTCAAAAGCACTTCCTGCTTGCAAGTGACCCTCCAAATGGTCAATCAACATCTGACGTGCAGCGGGACTCTTCAACATCCCATTGACAATAGCCTGCATGGAGGTGTCGCCCAAAGGACCAAACGCCATATAGTTGAACAAATGTTGAAAGCCGATCGGGACATTGGCGCCTAAATGGGGCGAGTCAAACGAAATATACAAACGGGTGTCGTGACTTAAGCTATTCATTTCCATATACCGCAACGCATAACGTGAAATCAGTCCTCCCATACTGGGTCCGATCACTACATTTTGCTCGTTTCCAACTTTCTGCGCATTGATTTGCTGCAAGAGTTCGACCAATACAAAAGCATTGCGCTGGATAAAGTCCACACCGCCATCGACCGTTGTTGTGCTATTTGGACGGACATAATTGGGGAAGTTGAGCACAATGACATCAAACCCTAAGGCGCGTAAATCATCGGCCATATTTTGTCCCACGCCATACGTCAATTGATTGTAAATAGCGGTTGTATTTCGGGTGTCGCCGGGGTCAAAACCATCCACAAGAATAATGGGTTTGTCCAAAATACCATTGGTGGTGTCCAAAAAAAGTTCGTATTCCCCACGACCGGCAAAAGGTGCAGTTTCGCCAAATCCTTGGTAGGTAAGGGTCGAATTTATCGTATTAACCACGTTGGGAACAACTGTAAAACCATTGCTTTTCCCGTATACTTGTCCTTCTGTAGTAAAGGTAAAACGGCTCTGGGACTGACTTCCATCGGTAAATTGAAGGGCGACTGCTACCGTATGTTGCCCGCTTCGGGGAAAGGCAATCGGTAGTTTTTGTCCTTTTTGTAGGGAATACGTACTGCCGTTTTCCAACGTAAGTACGAGTGAGGAAAGCGTTTTGGAAGTGCTAAACACCAATTGTTCGGGGAGGGTGAAGGTTACGGCATTAGTGCGCGAAGAAGCCATAATTGGTGCTACCCCAGTAAAATGGTGTTGTTGCAAATAGTGGGCATTTCCTTTGGCCAACCATAGCCCTTGGCTGTTTTTTTGTAAGTTGGCATATTGGCTTTGTGGGATAGATTCAAAATCGGTATCCAAAAGGGCAAGAGGAATTTCTTGCTGAGCAATTCCGAGCGCTCTTTGGGTTTCCCACACTGAAAGATCGGGTAAGCGATGGTCAAAATCTGCCCGTTGGAGTTCGCTGTAGATTTGTTTAAAAAGTGAGGTGTTGAGGGTGCTGGGGGCTTGTTCTTTGATGTTTGAATGGCACCATACCCGGTCGATGAGGATATGGGTTTGGGTATCCGATTTCAAAAGATCATAAGTAGCATCTTGCGCCTGTAGGGTTATCCCCCATAAGCCCAAAACGAATACGCGTATTGTTTGATTCATGTGTTAGGATTTTGATTTTCGAATGTACAAAAAATTCAGAATCAAGCGAATAAAAAAATCCGATTCTATTGGTAGAACCGGATTGGTATATGATAAGCGTTAAAAACCTATTCGCCCAAAAACGGATAACGATAGTTGGCTGGTGTAACAAAGGTTTCTTTAATGGTGCGCGGCGAAACCCAACGCAATAAATTTTGCATCGATCCCGCTTTATCATTGGTTCCCGAAGCACGTGCTCCACCAAACGGTTGCATGCCCACAACTGCTCCTGTGGGTTTGTCGTTGATATAGAAGTTTCCTGCACTATTTTCTAACGCTTGAGTGGCTTCTACAATGGCGTAACGATCTTGGCTAAAAACAGCACCCGTCAAGGCATATTCCGACGTTTGATCGATTAGCGTTAAGGTATCTTTCCAGTCGGCATCTTCATATATATACACCGTTAATACGGGGCCGAACAACTCCGTTTCCATCGTTTTATACTTGGGATTGGTTGTCAAAATCACCGTGGGCTGGATAAAGTACCCCACCGATTTGTCATAATTTCCACCAAATAAAATTTCGGCATCCGCATCTTGTTTGGCTTGCTCGATGTAGGAAACGAGTTTGTCAAACGACCCTTCGTGAATGACGGCAGTGACAAAGTTGGAGAAATCTTCAGGTGACCCCATTTTTATGGAAGCCAATTCTTTGCCCATTTCATCTTTAATTGCGGGCCATAAGGATTTTGGGAAATATGCACGGGAAGCCGCACTACATTTTTGTCCCTGAAATTCAAAAGCACCACGAATGGTATTGGCCACCACTTGTTTTACATCGGCTGAAGGATGGGCCAAAACAAAGTCCTTACCACCTGTTTCTCCCACAATACGAGGGTAGGTTTTGTAGGTGTGGATATTTTCACCAATTTTTTTCCAAATTTCTTTGAAGACAAAGGTTGAGCCCGTGTAGTGTACGCCTGCAAAATCAGGGTGTTTCAAAACAACATCGGTGATCATTACGGGGTCGCCAAAAATCACGTTGATTACCCCATCGGGGACCCCTGCTTCTTGGAATACATCAATAATTACTTTGGCCGAAAACACCTGACTGTCGCTGGGTTTCCAAACTACGGTATTCCCCATTAAGGCGGCACTCGCAGGAAGATTGGCGGCGATGGCTGTAAAATTAAACGGTGTAATCGCGTACACAAATCCCTCTAGTGGTCGGTATTCTACACGGTTCCAAATGTCGGATACCGAGGCAGGTTGGTCGCTATAGATTTGCGTCATAAAGGCTACATTATAGCGCAAAAAGTCAATTAACTCACAGGCTGCATCAATTTCGGCTTGAAAAATCGTTTTGGATTGTGCAATCATCGTCGCTGCATTGATGCGTGCACGGTAGGGACCTGCAATCAATTCGGCAGCTTTTAAAAAGATGGCCGCGCGGTGCTCCCAAGGCATGTTGGCCCATTTTTTTCGCGCTTCCAAAGCGGCATCTATCGCTTGTGTAACATGGGTAGCTTCACCCAAATGGTAGGTACCTACAATATGTTTGTGGTCATGTGGGGCGCTCATGGTGCGGGTATTTCCGGTGCGAACTTCTTGACTGCCAATGTACATAGGCACATCAATCGTTTCATTCCACATTTTTTGGTATGCGGCAAGCACAGCTGCTTTTTCAGGGGAATTGGGGGTGTATGCTTTTACGGGTTCGTTAACCGCTTTGGGGACATTAAAAAATCCTTTAGGCATGGTGTTGTGTTTAAAAATTGAACAATAGAAAAAAAATAGGGGTAGTTTTTACGAATGCGTTCCCCTTTCGCAAAAATACAAAGGTTTTGGTGATAATTAAGGAATCGGGAAATAAACTTAAAACGGGTTTAATTCAAAGCATAAGGGGCGTTTAAGCGGAACCCTGGAACAATAACTCGAAAGTTCTTAGTGGTCGTAAAATTGACCATGGTAAACCAACCCCGCATGGCTCCGTGGGGCGAGGAAAGCAAGCATCCCGAAGAATACGTATGGGTTTCCCCCGGTTTTAATACGGGTTTTTTACCAATAACGCCCTCGCCATCGACCGTTTCTAAGTCGTTGAGGGAATCAAAAATTTCCCAATGACGGGACAACAATTGTACCGAGTCTTTACTGTGATTTTCAATGGTAATTTCATACGAAAAGGCATAGTGCAGCTTGTAATTTTTGAAGTACGTCCCTTCAAAATTTGTGCTGACTGAAATCTTTATGCCTTTGGTGATTTGGGTAACCATAACCTCGTTTTAGTGACGTAAAGTTAAAAAAAATATGTAATAGTCAACGAATTACCTGTTAAAGTATCATTAATTGATAATGTCGACCGAAGAGGCAATACCTTTTCCAATGACCCGATCATAGCGTTGGTTGTTTTCTCGATAATAGACCAAAACCATGTAGTCATTTTCGGTTTCAAAGAAATTCCCATCGAGCGCATTTTCTTCATCGATAATACCACGACTGTCTGCAATAGTGTAGCTATAGTTGGTAAAGCCTTGCTTGATCATCACGGCCTTCTCGTATATTTTTTTCTTTTCATTGTACTCCATTTTGTACTCGTCGTTGAGGGCAAAATTATTGAACATTCCCGTGATGTAAATGTTCTTATTCGCAAAAAAGGCAGGTGCCGACAAGGAGAAATACACCCAAGCATAATCCGCTTCTATCTCTGAATTGGCCGCGTTGACATTGTTGACCAAGAAGTTCCCGTTTTTGTCAGGCCAAAAGGTATAGGGCTTGTTGCCTCGCGCTTCATTGGTGTATAAATAGCAATTGTATAAACCACCGTTTGTGTCAATTCGAGCGATGGAGTTATTGGCCGCTTGAATAATTTTGTTTTCTAAAAACAAATATTCGTTGCCTCCCCAAAATTGAGTCTCCGCATCGTACTTGTAAATCAAATCATTCCCCACTGTAAACATGGGACGGATATTCGTTTTTGCATTATTGAATTTTCCGTTTTGAAGCAACATTACTTTGACATTTTGCAACGGACTCTGGAAGGTAATCGAACCCGAACGAACGGCAAAATCAAGGTTGTGTTTGTGCGGAGCATCTTCATTGCGGCGGGCGCGTTTTACTTGAACGGGTACCGAAACTAGATTTTCATACAATACAAATTTGCGCGAAAAAACCACTTCTCGGTCTTCGTTCAAAATACTAATCATGTAGTTGCCGCTTACCTTAATTTGGGTAAACTTGTTGGGAAATCCGATGCGGTAGTGCGAATAGATTTGCAAACAATTGAGCGAGTTGGTGTACTCGATAATGCGTTGGTCGTTGAAACCATTCAGATATTCGTTGATGGTGAGTTGTGAAGGTTTCCAATCGTAATCACAATGCGTGATGCGATAATAGTAGTTGTCTTCCGAGCCGTGTAAATCGTCGAATTGCAATTGAAATTCGTCGCCCAACTGAAAGACGGGGACTTTATTCAGCCCATTTTGGATAAAAGAAACCGTTTTGATGTAATAGGGTGGAAGTACTTCTTTTTCTTGCGTCCAGCCCCAACAAAAACAAAGGTGTAATCCGAACAGCCAAAATAGATTGCGCATATTTCTTGGTTTAGTTTCGTAAAGATACTAAACTCGCGAAAACAATGCCAAATTATTTAAAACAAACCGGAATGATCTCTCCCGGTGCTAAACAATAGCGTTCTACTTCTTCGGGCGTTAGTTTTTCGGTATAACGCTCTTCAACTACGGTAAATCCAATGCGGCGAAGTTGGTCAAAATAATCCCGGCCATACACGCGCACATGGTCGTATTGACCAAATATTTTTGCCCGTTCTTTAGGGTCTGTAATGCTGTCATCCGAAAAGGTAGTGGCCCTATTGAGGTCCTGCGGAATTTGAAAAATCCCCATCCCGCCCGGTTTTAACACGCGATACAATTCTTGCATGGCTTTGGTATCATCCGGAATATGTTCCAACACATGGTTACAAAAGATGATATCGTACGTATTATCGTCAAAAGGTAAGTTGCAAATATCCGCTTTGATGTCGGCGAGTGGCGACAGTAAGTCGGTGGTGGTATAATCAATATTGGCTTGTTTTTTAAAACGCTTGTAAAACTCTTGTTCGGGCGCAAAATGCAATACGCGCTTTTTTTCTGTTGCGGTAAAAAAATCGGTTTCCCGTTGCAAATACAACCATAACAAACGATGACGCTCCAGCGATAAGGTGCTCGGCGAAAGGACATTGTTGCGTTGTGATCCATAGCCATAGGGTAAAAATTGGCGAAAGCTTTTGCCATCAATGGGGTCGGTGAAACGATTTCCGCTCAATACGAAGGCCAAAATCGGGCGCACCACGATACTCAACCGAATTAACAAGGGGCGAGGTATGGTGTTGAGTATAAACTTGAATACTTTTTTGATCATAGTACCAAACGGGTTTTACGGAATTCATCCTCCTCATTACTTTCAATGCCCAAGGCTTGATAGACGTATTGAAAGGTAGAAAGCAATTCGGGTTTTCCATCAATTAAGGCGACATTATGTTCAAAATGCGCACTCGGTTTTCCGTCGGCGGTCAAAATCGTCCAACCGTCTTTCAATTGCTTGATGTTTTTTGTCCCCATATTGATCATCGGCTCAATAGCCACCACCATGCCTTCCACAAACAGTTTACCGCGACCGCGTTTACCGTAATTCGGCATTTCGGGTTCTTCGTGCATTTTTCGTCCCAAACCATGGCCCACCAACTCTCGAACCACACCATACCCGTGACTTTCACAGTATTTCTGAATGGCATTTCCTACATCTTCTACACGATTGCCCGCACGAAATTCACGAATGCCTACATACAAACTTTCCTTGGTTACTTGCAGCAATTTTTTGACTTCAGGAGCTACTTCACCAATTTCAAAACTATAGGCATGATCGCCGTAAAATCCATTTTTAAGCACCCCACAGTCTACCGAAATCACATCGCCCTCTTCCAAGGGTTTGTTGCTCGGAATCCCATGAACCACTTGGGCATTCGGACTCACGCACAGGGTGTTTGGAAAACCATACATGCCCAAAAATCCGGGTTCAGCTCCGTGATCACGGATAAATTCTTCGGCGAGTTTGTCCAACTGTAAGGTGGTCACCCCAGGTTGAATGACTTTGGCTATTTCCCCTAAGGTTTTGGAAACCAGCAATGCACTTTCGCGCATGATTTCGATTTCTTCACGGGTTTTGGGTTGAATCATAACTAAAAAATGAGACCGCAAAAGTAGGTATTTTTTTTGGAAAAATTACGGCAGTTCACCCCGTCCTTCGCTCGGTTACAAGGTCTCTTTTCTGAAGTTGGAATGAGAAATATCATATTTTTTTGGCACAACGCACCCTACCTTTGATGCAATAATTGAAATAGGTATGCGTAAATATGTAACGGCCGCCGAAGCGGTCAAAGTAGTTAAATCAGGCGATCGCGTGTATTTGCAGGCGGCCGCAGCAGCTCCAACCGAATTGGCCAATGCTTTAAGCGACAGGGCTTCGGAGTTGCGTAATGTTGAAATATGTCATTTGCACACCGAGGGCGAAGCGCGGTATGCACATCCCGATTTGGCCGAGAGTTTTCATGTGAATTCTTTTTTTATCGGGGCCAATGTGCGTCATACACTCAAAGCAGGTAACGGTTCGTACACCCCTGTTTTTTTAAGTGAATTGCCTCTTTTGTTTCGAAAAAATGTGCTTCCGATTGATGTCGCTTTCATCCATGTTTCACCACCCGATTTGCACGGGTATTGTTCACTTGGGGTCTCGGTTGAAGCTACAGTAGCGGCTATTGAGAATGCCAAAATTGTCATTGCGCAAGTCAATCCCAAGATGCCCCGTACTTTTGGGGATGGTATTCTTCACGTCTCTGAAATTGATTATTTAGTCGAAGTAGATACGCCTATTTATGCGCATGCGGTTGAATCGCCTTCTCCCGAGGAAGAAAAGATTGGGTCCTACATCGCCTCTTTGATTGAAGATCGCAGTACGTTGCAAATGGGAATTGGTTCGATCCCCAACGCAGCTTTAAAACAGTTGATTCATCACAAAGATTTAGGCTTACACACCGAAATGTTTTCCGATGGGGTGATTGATTTGATCGAAAAAGAAGTGATTACGTGCAAGTACAAAGGAACCCTTCGCGGACGGGTGTTGGCTACGTTTTTAATCGGTTCCCAACGCTTGTATGATTTTGTACACGACAACCCTTTTATCGAAATGAAAGAGTCTTCGATGGTGAATGATACGGCACGCATTCGAAAGAATCCCAATATGGTTGCCATCAATTCGGCTATTGAAGTCGATGTAACGGGACAAGTTTGCGCCGACTCAATAGGACCACGCATGTACTCTGGCGTGGGCGGTCAAATGGATTTTATCCGAGGGGCTTCCTTGAGTCCAGGGGGTAAAGCAATTATTGCGCTTCCCTCCATAACCAAACGCGGCGAAAGTCGTATTGTACCTTTCCTCAAACAAGGCGCCGGTGTGGTGACTACCCGAGCACACATCCATTATGTTATTACCGAATATGGCATTGCGGACTTGTACGGTAAAACATTGAAGCAACGGGCCGATGCCTTGGTTCGGATCGCCCATCCTACCCATCAAGAGGCCATCGAGCGAGGCTATTATGAAATGGTTCAACAGGGATAAAAAAGAAAAACGCCAATAAAGGCGTTTTTTTATGCTATAACTTTAGGTATTGATTTTTTCCGTTACTCGGGTTGCGCCATGATGCGGAAGAGTTCGGCATTGGAAATCAGGTAGCGGTTGTTCAAAGCAATCGCTGATAATTGGGCGGTGACCAAATTGTTTTCGCGTGAATTTAGCAAGAAAATAGAACTCTCTCCAAAAGAGAATAAACGTTCCTCCGATTGCAACATGACTTGATAATCATTGACCAACTGATTGGTTAACAATCCTTGTTCGAGCAAAGAATTCAATTCGGTTTGTTGCGCTTTGACCTTGTTGCCCAATTGAACACGTTCCAAGTTGAGGTCAAATTGAGCGTCTTGTACTTTGAATTTGGCCAATTTCAAACTACCGCGTTCCTTGCGTAAAAAGAGCGGGAATGAAAAGTTGACGCCTATTTTGTAATTCTCAAAATCCCGATTGTTCCAAGCACTAGGCTCCGAAAGGTAATGATACCCCACATTGGCTTTGGGCAAAAGCATATTGGCCTTTAACTTTCGGTCGATTTCAAGCAGATTGACTTTGCTTTCTAAGGCGGTGATTTTTGGGTGGTTGTTCAAACTAACGTCACCCGCCATCAAAGCGTTGGTGCGTAGGGTTTCTTGAATCGTTTTTTCCAATTCGGGTTCGGGAATCATCGTGTCTTGTAACTCCATCGGAATATTGTTTTCCAACCAGAGGAAGTTGGACAATTCCAGTTTGGCTTTGACCAATTTCAGTTGGGATTCGGTGAGGCTTAGTTTGCGATTGCGCACGATAATACCAGCCTCTACACTGTCGATGGCGGGTTTGTCTCCGTTGCGAATCAAACCGCTTATCCCTTTGAATCGAATCTCCGCGTTGGTCAAAAAGGTCTTATACAATTGGACTTCGTCATAGGTTCGTTTCCAATTGAAATAAGCTACCGAAGCATCATAAAGCACTTGTACCGCTTCCAATTGACGCTCGGCGTTACCTAGGTTGATTTGAATTTTTGCCTTACGCAAATCGGCCATTCGTTGGTTGATCCAAAGTCCTTGCCCCAGCGGAACCGTCACTCCAAAGGAAGTCAGTCCTTGATTGGGCAATGTATTTTCGGGGTTGACAAAAATCCCTTCGCTGTTGTCAAAACCAGCTTTGACTTCGATTCCGTACCAGGTTGGAATTTTAAAACTGCTATTCAACAGCGAGAAGTATTCCTTTCCCTTGAACTGTTTCGAATCAAAGTCCACTTCTATTTTGGGGTCAAATGCACCCCTCGCCATCATTAAATTGGCTTGGGCATTGCTGATATTTAAATCGGCGCTTTTTACCCGTGGATGAAATTTTTTCACATATCCCAAAAACTCGTTGTAGGTGAGAATGTTTGATTCTACATTCTGACCCCAAACGGGTATCGTGATTAGGAAGAAAAGTATTTTTTTCATATGTTTCAAGTAGGCCTGAAGCCTGAATTTTTTAACCCTGATTGCCGTGAAAATCCCGTGGCCGTTGCCAAACGGCTGCGGATTGTAACAGAAAGCAGGAACTACGATGGCCGGGAAGCCCAAGCCATTCGTTCCGTATTATTTTCCTTTGCCATCTGTTTTTGATTCCCCTTTGTTACCGCCTTTGGGTTGGTAATAGTTGGGCGGGAATCCATTGAGTGTTCGCCAGATTTCATACCAAACGGGGACATTGTTTAACAAGGCCAAGGTTTGCGCTCCTGAACCAATGCTGATTTGTTTCGGCCAAGCTTGATCTTCGGGGTCGGGTGCAATCAATACGCGGAATTTTCCGTTACTGCTGATGAAATTCTCCACAGCGACAATGCGGCCTCCAAAGGTTCCATACGACATGTTTGGCCAGCCCGAGAAGATGATAGTGGGCCAACCGTCGAACCAGATACGTACGCGTTCGCCTTTGTGAATAAGCGGAATATCGTTGGGACTCACATAGGTTTCTACGGCAATGTCGTATTTGGCCGGCATGATACTTACGATTTCAGTTCCTTCTTTGATGGTTTCCCCGAGTCCCGATTTTAAGGCGCGGTTTACATAACCATTTTGTGGGGCAGTAATGTAATACAGACCGTTACGAATGCGATAATTGGTGTATTGATTTTTGAGTTTGTTGACTTGGGCTTCGGTGTCAAATTGATTGCTCATGGCCGTAAAGCGATCGCTTCGTGCTTTGGAGGCTTTCTCAGCATATTCGGCACCGATACGATTGATTTCGACGCGGGTGTTGATTAACTCGTTTTTACTGGCTAAAAATTTGTTTTCTTGGGTGATGATTTTAGCTTCTACTTCCTGTAATTTCAAGCGTTTCTCTTCCACATCGGTCAACGGTTTTAACCCTTCTTTATTTAAAGTCACCGCCCGGTTGAATTGGGTGTTGGCAATTTTTAGTTGGGTTTTAACCGCTTCCAAGTCCATGCTATCACTTTGAACTTTAAGCAGTGCTTGACGAATTTTGTTTTGGGCTTGTTGTAATTTCAAATTCCGCTCACTTTCGATGGCTTGAATTTGGGTACCCAGCGTGACTACTTTATCGCCGTAGGATTCACCCGCCATAGCTTTGGCTTCCATTTGACTTTTGGTGTTGTCTACCAAGTCAGGGTCAAAGTAATCTTCTTTGATCTCAGAAATAAACAAAATGGTATCGCCTTTTTTTACATAGTCGCCCTCTTTAACAAACCATTTTTCAATACGGCCCGCGATGGCATTGTGCACGGTTTGGGGACGTTGGTCGGGTTTGAGCGTGGTCACCGAACCTGTTCCGCCGATGTTTTGCGTCCATGGCAAAAACAAAATGATGACGATGATAATGGATACCCAAAGGATAATACGATTGAGTATTTTGTAATGGGGACGGTCGGCGAGATTTTTAACCGTACTGTATTGCTCAATTTTTTCGGTAATCGGATTTTTGTCGGATAGATTAAGCATGGGGTTATTGCGTTATATCGTTACTAATTTTACCTTCAGTGATTTGGATAATGCGGCTGCATTTTTGTTTCCAATACAGATTTTTAGAGGTCACAATCAAGGTCCAAGGATGCTTTGAATCGGTTAAGAAATCGATGATTTTAAGCGCGGCATCGTCATCCATTTTGTCCAAAGGATCTTCATAAAATAAAATCTTCGGTTGGGTAACAATACTGCGAGCCAATAAGATTTTTTGCGCATTGGAAGACGATAATTGACGGCCCTCGGGATAAATCATGGTGTCTAAACCTTCGGGAAGTGATTTGATAAAGCTCCCCAATCCCACACTGTCGATAGCCCATTTCACTTGTTCATCGGAAACGTGGGCGTTTTTAAAGGTGATGTTTTCTAAAATCGTACCTTCAAAAGGCGTTTCATCGTGCAAAATGGTGCCAATATGCAAACGGAATTGGTTGATGTCGACTTTGCGGTAGGTGTCGTCGTTGATTGAAAACGAACCCGTAGTAGGTTGCATCAATCCCGAAAGAATGCGAATCAGCGTAGATTTTCCAGAACCGTTTCGCCCGTCTAAGTAAATCTTTTCACCGGGATTAATGGTCAAATTGATGTTGGACAGTACTGGGTCGGATTCGCCTGGGAATTTGAAACACAAATGATCGGTGACGATTTGAATGTTGGTATAACAAAATTCGGGTTCTTTGGTTTCCATCTTTTCAGTATCCAATTCGACCACGTGTGCAATTTTTTCTACCGAAGTCAACACATCGTAAAAGGTTTCCAAGCCCAAGATTACTTTTTCGACCGAGTTGATGACTAAAAGAATGATAATCTCGGCGGCCACAAATTGTCCAATATTCATTTCGCGGCTAATCACTAAGAATCCCCCGATGATTAACAACGAAGCGGTGATTAAGATTTTAAATCCAATCAATTGAATGTATTGGCGTTTGATCACGTTGAAATGTTTTTCGCGGTTGACCAAGTACTCTTTAACCAAATGATCATTTTTGTCGAGCGCAAAATCAAAGTTCTCCCGACGACGGAAGCTGATGCTGTTGCGGGCAATTTCTTGCAACCATCCTACCACTTTATACTTGTATTTAGACTCTTTTAAGCTTGTATCTAGTCCTTTGCTATAGGAAAAGCGGAAAATCGCATACAACATAAAGAGTAACAGCAACCCAAACAAGATGAAGAACGGGTGGTACAACGAGAGTAAGATAATCCCAAATATGATTTGCAGTAAGGCTGAAGAAAAATCAATCAATAATTTGGAGGTCCCTTTTTGAATGGTGAGGGTATCAAAAAAACGGTTGGCCAATTCAGGCGGGTAGGTGTTGTACAGCGCTTCAAATTTGATTTTGGGCAAACGGTAGCTGAATTCAAACGAAGAACGGATGAAAATTTTCTGTTGTAAGTTTTCAGTGATACGCAATTGCATGACGGATAAAACGCCACCCAAGGCGACTCCAAAAACGACAATTACCACCAAAAGAATCCATGAAGCACTCACTTGCCCCGACTGGATTAAGTTGATAATGGCTTGAATACCAAGCGGAAGCGACAAGCTCACCAATCCGGCAAAAACCGCATACAAGATGATTTGGGTCACATCTTTGCGGTCAACTTTTAACAAGCCGGTGAGGCGTTGAAGAGGGGTGGATTTCATACTTATTTTAAAATTTGTTCGATTAAGTTTTTATAAAAAATAGCGGGCGATTGGGTGTCGTTGCAATCGGTAATGGTGGTCAGGTGGTCTTTTAAAAAATGTTGGTGCAACGATCCTTCAATGATAGATGAAGCCAGACTTTTAGCAAAAGGATAATCGGGTTTGGCTTCCAAAATTAAATTGACCAACCGGTTGATGACGCGTTTGTACACCATAAAAAAGCCCTCACGATTTTCGCGGTCGACTTCTTTGGTCAAGATTGTTTTGGTAAATTCCAAAATGATAATGTTGTTGAGCAGCGCTTCATTGATGTGTAAGGTCGCCGAATCATCTTTGACTTTTTCAGTTAATATTTCAATGCCCTTCAACAATTTTGTTTTGGGGTCAGGAATGTTGTTGGTTTCCAAAACCAAGCGGTATTCCATCCATCCCCAATACCAGGAGGAAAGGTACAACAATAATTTGTGTTTGTTTTCAAAATAGCGGTACAACGAACTTTCATTCGAACCAATGCGTTCCCCAAGTTTTTTAAACGTAAAAGCATCAAAGCCAATTTCGTCAATCAAGAGGATGCTGTGCTGGATAATCTTGCGTCCTAAATCGGAAGACTCCGGATTTTTAACGTAAAGTTTATCGTTTACAGCGATAATGATCTGGTTTAAAATCATGGTTTAGTCTTTTTTTTGCGGAATCGTTTTCATCTGAATCACATCGACCAAAAAGGCAAATGCCATCGAGAAATAAATGTATCCTTTGGGTATTTCAAAGTGCAATCCTTCAGCAATTAGGGAGACACCAATCATCATTAAAAAGCATAAAGCCAGTACTTTAAACGAAGGGTGTTTGCTGATAAACTCACTGATGGGTTTGGAGGCAAACAACATGATGACCACCGTTATAATGACCGCTGTATACATAATCCAAATTTCACTTACCATACCTACCGCAGTAATGATGGAGTCGATGGAAAAGACCAAATCCAAAAGAATCACTTCTCCCAATAAGCGGCTAAAAGTAGCTTTTTTTGGGGCACTTAAAGCGTCGGCATTGGCGGCCTCGGTTTTATGGTAAATTTCTTTGGTGCTTTTATAAATCAAAAAGAGCCCTCCCAGCAATAAGATGATACCTTTCCCCGAAAAAGGAATATCGGCTATAGTGAACAGGGTGGCATCCAATTTCATGATCCAAGCGATAACGGTCAACAGCACCAAACGCATGATCATCGCCAATCCTAGTCCCCAAAAACGCAATTTTTTTCGCTCTTGTTCGGGCAAACGATCGGCCAAAATGGAAATAAAAATAACATTGTCAAGACCCAAAATAACTTCTAGGGTCACTAAAGAAAGTAAGGCAATAATAGCGTCAGTCATGATTACAATTGAATTTTAAAACCAAAATTTAAGTTACGGGTATCGATTACATCGGGTTGTAATTTATTGTTGCGCATCTCAAGGTACTGCAAATGGGGTAGCCCTTCCAATTGACGCGGGATCTCAGGTAATTTGTTGTTGTTTAGGTAAAGTGACTCCAATTGCTTCAAGGCATACAACTCTTGCGGCAGTTGGACCAGTCCGTCGTTGTCTAAATGCAAGGATTTTAGTTTCGGCAACTTTGCCAAGATTTTTAAGGTTTGAGGTAAATCCAATGCGGCATCGTTGTTGAGGTAGAGTTCTTCTAGTGTCGTCAACTGGGCCATCGACTCGGGTACTGTGCGTATCGGATTCCCGCTCAAATTGAGCACTTTCAATTTTTTGAGACGTGTGATGCTGGCGGGAACTTCAAGCAGGTTGTCATTTTGAAGGGATAACGACTCCAAGTTAGGGAACAATACATCCCAATCGGTGGGTAATGTCCCCGAAAAGTTGTTCAAATCCAATTGTTTTACAGCCAAAGCATTTTTTTTGGCTTCTTCCAAATTGGTAAAATAGCCGGGCAATGTTTGCTGAGCGGCTACTGGCATGCTTAAAAAGAGCATGCAACCGATGATTCCTAAAAGTAGTCCGCGTTTCATATATGAGTATTTTAACGCAAAGATAATAGTAATACTTTCAATTGTGAAATTTTAACTTTTAATTATAAAAAAAGAGGCTCCCGAATGAAAGCCTCTTTAATCTATGAATTTGGGTCGTATTAAACGAGCGAACGACCGGTCATGGCAGCCGGTTGTGGAATTCCCATCAAGGATAAAATCGTGGGTGCGATATCACCTAAAATCCCACTTTCGATGTGGCTGCGGTCGGGGTCAATTAAAATTAACGGTACAGGATTGGTGGTATGCGCAGTGTTGGGAGAACCGTCGGGATTAATCATGGTTTCACAGTTCCCATGGTCGGCAATAAGCAACGTAGTATACCCATGTGCCAAGGCTACGGGAATAATTTCGGAAACACATTGATCGACAGCTTCACAAGCTTTAATGGCGGCTTCCATAATACCGGTGTGTCCTACCATATCGCCATTGGCAAAATTCAAACAAACAAAATCGGCGGTTTCTTGTGCCAATTCGGGAATCAAAGCGTCTTTCAACGCAAACGCACTCATTTCAGGTTGTAAATCGTAGGTAGCCACTTTGGGTGAATTGCGTAAAATGCGACGTTCACCTTCAAAGGGAATTTCGCGTCCGCCCGAAAAAAAGAAGGTCACGTGGGGATATTTCTCGGTTTCGGCAATGCGAATCTGTTTTTTCCCAGCTTTTTCTAATACCTCCCCCAAGGTCTCACTCAGATTGTCTTTGTCGTAAATGACATGAACATTTTCGTAAGTGTCATCATAATTGGTCATGGTAACGTAATACAAGGGCAATTTGTGCATCCCAAACTCAGGGAAATCTTTTTGGGACAAGGTTTCTGTCAATTCGCGCCCACGATCGGTGCGGAAATTTAAGAAAATCACGACATCATCTTCAGCGATAACAGCTGTGGGTTCACCATTAGCCTGGGTTACCACCAAAGGCTTGATAAATTCATCGGTTACGCCCTCGTTATAACTCTGCTGAATACTCGCGAGGATGTCGCTGGTTTTTTCTCCTTCGGCATGCACGAGTAAATCATAAGCAAGTTTTACCCGTTCCCAACGTTTGTCACGGTCCATGGCATAATACCGTCCGATGACACTGGCAATTTTTGCGTTTGACTGTTGGGTGTACGAAAGCAAATTCGCCAAGTCTGTTTGTGCCGATTTCGGGTCAACGTCGCGGCCATCCGTAAATGCGTGAATAAATACTTGGTCAAGGTTGTACGAAGCTGCGGCATCCAACAACCCATACAAATGCGAGGTATGTGAGTGCACCCCCCCATTGGAAACCAATCCTAAAAAATGTACTTTTTTGCCATGGGTTTTGGCATATTCAAAAGCGTTTATGAGAGGTTGCTCGTGGCGTAAAGTTTGATTTTGTACGGCCAAATTAATTTTAGCCAAATCCTGATAAACAATGCGACCGGCACCGAGATTCATGTGCCCTACTTCGGAGTTCCCCATTTGTCCTTCGGGGAGTCCTACATGCAACCCATCGGTACGCAATTCGGCATGAGCATAGCGGGTGTACAAACTTTGAATAAAAGGAACCTGGGCATTGTCGATAGCCGAAACTTTAGGGTCGGGCGATTTTCCCCAACCGTCCAATATCATGAGAATGACTTTTGTGTTCATTGCAAAAAAATTTAAACAAAGGTACGGCAATTCGGTGCGCTGAATCAAGTCCGAATGCATAGAATATTCTCAAAAATAAAGGAGGAAATTTACTTTTTTCGTAACGAGTTATAGTCTACAAAATACCGAACGCTCACCGACAGGATATGGTCGAGACTGTTGGCGCTCAATACTCTTCCGAAATTGCTACGGGTGTCGATGTTAAAATCGGAGCGGTCAAATAAAAAGGCATTGTTGCGGTACAAGATATTGATTTGACTTCCTGGTGCAAACCACCATGAGAAATTCAAGTCACAGTTCCAAGTGTTGAAATTCTGATCGGCATCAAAGGCATCGGCCCCCAAATTAGTTAACGAACCATCGGAATTCAAGCTGTAATAACGGTTGTACAAGGCATACGACCAATAGTAGCGGGTGGTTAAATTAATAGTAATGTTGTGATTAATGGAGTATTTTCCGGTAATGGACATGGTGTGCGTGGTGACATCCCGGCGCCCCATATAAATATCGCCCAAGACATCATTTTGTCCTGTGTATCCGATATTGTTGTTTTGAAAACCATAACTGTAGTCCCATACCATTGAAAATTTATTGGAAAAACGATAGCGCGGAGCCAATTGCACATAATACGAACGTCGCCCTTCTTCATTGAGATAGGTAAACGAAGGGTTAAAATCTATGGCAAAAGGACGGTTGTAATTGGTAGAAATATAGGCAAAGACATTGAAGGTTTCGGGTAGCGTTAAAAATCGAGTGTCAAATTCGGTTCGTGCTTCATAAAAATCATAGACTTTCACGGGGCGCGTACTCATACCGAAGCCGTAATAATCATTTTTTTTGTCCACAATATTTACATTGTAGCGCAAATTGAATTGCTGAACCCGTCCCGTACGGTTATCAAATTCCGAATACCCGTTGACAAACAAACTAAAGGTGTTGAATCGTTTGGTGGGATTCAAAATGCGGTAACTCGCATTGGCATACAACGAATGGTAATGCGTTTGAAAATTGACGCCCAAATCATTAATGTCAAAAAACGTACTCACATATTGCCCGCCGATTCCAAAACGATAGTTGCCACTGGTTTCGCCAAAAAATAGCGATGTGTTGTAACCGGTTAAATCGCGTGCCTCAGGACGTTTGATGGTGCTAATTTTATAATCGCCACTCAAGTTGAAAGTATTCTCACGGGTATTTAAGTCAAACAACAACGCCGTTACATTGGCATCCCGAAAATGGCCTTCGCGGGTAACATTGGTATTGATTAAACTCACCGATGAGTTCTTGCGAAAACGTTGGTCCAACACCATTAAGTTGTAATTGGTTAAAGGTTCAACCAATTCCTTTCGTGTCTCCCCCGTAACCGTATTGCGGATATCCGAAAACATGCGTTGGGTTAAAGCATTTAAAATCCCCACACCCAATCCTTTATCGGTGCGGCCTGAGACTTTCATGGCATTGTATAAGTTCACGGCAACAGGGCGTTCAACAACTTCTTCATTGGGGCCCAAATTTTCTTGTAAAATGGGTGTTCCACCAATCCTACGCGAATAGAGTAGGTCGCCTTTGCTGAACATTTCGGTACCTTCAGTAAAAAACGGACGGTTTTCATTGAACGTTTGTTCAAATGGCCCCAAGTTGAGCACTACATTGTCAAATTTGGTTTGGCCAAAATCGGGAATCAAAATGGCATCGAGTGTAAAAGCATCATTGATTCCATATTTGATGTCCATCCCGCCTTTGAGTTCTCCATTTGTTTTTTGGGTGTTGTTGGTGTTGAGGTAAAATGACGAATAGGGAATAAAGAAAAGGCGCGTAGGGGTTTTGATGTTTTCAATACCTTCCAAAATTCCCGCTTGGTTGGCTTCGGTGCCAATTTTATTATCGATTAAATTCCACGTATATTGAAAACGAATGGTTTTCACTTCCCGATAAAAGTTAATGCCCCAAGTTTGTTTCGCATTAGGAGGAAATCGCAAAGCGGCATAGGGAATTTTAAACTCGGCTACCCAACCGAAATCAGTGATTTTAACATCGCTCTCCCAAATGGCATCCCAAGAAAAATCTTCTCCACTTGCGTCCGTGTACACACAGTCTTGTTGCACCCCCGCCGCACTCACAAAAAAGCGAAAATCTTGTTGACCGTCGTTGAATCCGTTTAAAATGACACCAAAATGATCGGCTGTCGCAAAGTCATCGCGTATGGTTAACTCCCGTAAAATGGTTTCCGGTTGACTGTCGTACATAATCGCTCCCACATACAAAGCCTCATTGCTATAGACCACTTTTACTACCGATTTGCGGGTGGGTTCTTCCAACTTACCATTGTCGGGTTCGATCATCACAAAATCGGTAGCCGTATCGGCAGTTGCCCATGCTTTTTCGTCGAGAACGCCATCGATGGTAAACTTCTCATCCGAGAATTTAGTGCGCAATGTTTTCTTTGGCGCCTGAGCTAGGCCGTAAAACGAGAGCAATAAAAAGAAGAAGATTAATCCGATTTTTGGCTTCATTAACAATGGGTTGGTGTGCAAATATAACGATATTCCCGAATCGTATCGGGTTGTGCGAAGGTAATTGGAATTTAAGCTAACTGCCAATTTATTGTTTAAAAATCTTATATTTTTAACTCAAAAATGCATTTCATCGATTAAATATGACTTTAATCGTCTTTTTTGTGCTATTTTTCTTGGTCGTTCCAAATCAACTCCCTACATTTGAAATCCCAAATCATACTACTTAACCTAAAAATTCGGATGCCTGATGCGTGGTCTTCTATTGGTTTTATCGCTCGTATTGGTTTCTTTTTCAACGGTACCCAGCCCTGAGAAAATACCTTCATTTTCGCTTTCTGAAGCACAATTTCATTTTCAAAAGCTTACAGCCCAATCGCGTTCCTATCCTTCATGGAGTTGTTTTGCGTATGCCGAACAAGGGTACCAAAAACTAGTTGCTTTAGGGAAAATTAATAATCCGTACCTCACGGTTATCGACTTCAGTTTGCCTTCCACCCAAAAGCGATTATGGGTAATCGATATGCAACAACTTAAAGTGGTGCAACATGCCTACGTTGCCCATGGTCGTAATTCAGGCTGGATCACCCCAACCGAATTTTCCAATACACCCGAATCGCAACAAAGCAGTTTGGGGTTCTATCTCACGGGTGGGACTTATTTTGGGAAACACGGTTTGGCGATGAAATTAAAAGGTATGGAACCTGGATTTAATGATAAAGCTGCCGAACGGGCCATTGTGATGCACGGCGCCACCTATGTGTCAGCGCAACACATTCAACGGCACCAACGATTGGGTAGAAGTCAGGGGTGTCCCGCGCTTTCGCAACCGGATGCGCAAGTGATAATTCCTACCATTCAAAACGGTTCTTGTCTTTTTATTTATGCCCCACAGAATTCCTATTTGGAGCAATCAACTTTTATAGCGCAGCAAAGTATATAAATCAGAATCGAGGCAGTAAATATCCTCTCTAAACTGTAGTGTCCCGTTTTCCTCCCAAGCGGTCCAGTAGAATTGGTGTACCCGAATATCGTCTTTGATTTTAAGGACTATGGTTTTTAACTCGGCTTTGGGTAGTTGGATTGGAGCTGGTTTTGCTTTCGGATTCTTGGCTTTAACGAGGGCTTGTTTTTTTTCTAAGGCTTTGATTTTGGCTTCCCGTAATTTTTGATAATGCTTAATATTGGTGGTGTCTTTTATCTTTTGTAACGGCCATTGCAAGGTGTCGTTGAGTAAATGCGCTGCCATTTCCAGCGGACGTTCCAAGCGCACACAGCCCGAACTCAACGAGCGAAATGAAAGCGAAAAATAATCCCGATGGTTGGTGTCGTGTAAGTAGACCGTATATCGGTTGGGAAAGTTGATTTTCATCAGTCCCAGCGAGTTGTTGCGCCCCGGGTTTTGAACATACTTGTATTTAAAGGCATCCTCCAAACGCCACAGTTCTGGGGCCACTTCTTGGTTGTTACGGTCGATAATTTGTAAGCCTTTTTTACGAAAAAAATAGGGGTTTTTCTCAGCCTCTGGAAAAATGTCTTCCTTTAAAATGGTAGGCGGTACAGTCCAATTCGGATTCAAATTCAGGGTAGTAATCTTTGAGGTAAGGATGGGCGTTCGTCGACTATCGCGTCCTACAACCACGCGTTGCCTTTGGACGGTATCGTTGGCTTTGACAGCAACCAAAGTGTAATCGGGAATGTTAATTAGTAAATAGTGTGCCCCCAAATCGTTGGGATACCAACGCCATCGTTCCATATTGACTACAATCTGTTCGATGCGTTGATCCCGCGAATAATTTAGGGCATCTATCGTTGCACGCGCAATAATGCCATCGGGACGTAAACCGTGTCTTTTTTGAAAACGAAGTACCGCAGCCCTTGTTTTGGCATCATAGGTAGTGGTAAGCAGCGTGTCTTTTTCAGGGAGGTCTCCCCAATACATCAAACGTTTTTTGATGATCGGCATGTACCTACTCTTTTGTTGGGGTTTGATGACCTCTTTTAAGTTGACCAATCCAATAAATTTATCGGGGTAAGCTTTCAGGAGTCGGAGTGCCCGTTTTAATTTCAGGTATACGGGATGTTTGGGGTGACAGTCTGTAAGCAAAGCCGAAAGCTGTTGGCGCTGTAATCCTTCATGAAGCAGTTGTGCCACAGGGGTCGGCGTGCGCTTCAAGTCCCAATCTTCATAAAGTAAATCCGGATTCAGTTTTCCATCCGACGCATGACGTAACCAACGCAAAGCACTACGACTGAAACGAATTTCGGTGTCTATTTGTAGCGAATCGGGGAGGCTGTCAAACTGTGCATGCCGTTGCGCTAGGAGCGTGTATTCGTAGTCGGAGGCCCGCAATCCTTCCCATTCGGCTTGACCGATGTGTAGGAGTAAGGTGTCGCGTAGTGCTGATTCGGTCCATACGGGAGAAAATTGGGTGCGCCGGTAAAAGTCTTTGAGCAGCCCATTTTTTTCAAACAAAATATGGGTTGAATCCAATGGGGTTTGTTGGTATTTTGGACTATAAAACGGCTTTGGATTGTTTGACATCAATCCAAACCAAAGCATTCCTGGGAGAACAATGCTCCAAAATCCTGCGTTTCTCATAGTGTTTTGACCATTCGCCAGTGGGGACCTACTTCGGGAATTTCAAATTCGTTGCCTTCACACCCATAACCAAGGCGTTGGTAAAACGGTACTGCCCCGGTTCGAGCATTGCACCAAATTCGTTCCATACCTTTTGCTTTTACGGCATTTTCTAGGGCTGCTACTAATTCTTTTCCAATTGATTTTCCTTGGTGTTCAGGCAAAATGGCCATGCCCCGTAACTGGTATTCTCGTGCGTCAGGAGCGTCGGGTCGCGCTACGGCATATACCGAAGCAACGCCAATCAAAAGTCCATTTTCGAATGCCCCCCAATGTTGGGTAGTTGCCGCATCATCTCCTTGAAAATAACAGCTAGCGACGGGTTTTCCCTGGCGTAAAACCGCATGCCGTATCGGAATTACTTCAGTGGCCGAAACGGGAGCACAATGTAAATTAGCTGGAAAAGGGGATAAATTATTCATCCTAAAATTGTTAGCTTTCGCGCAATTAAGCGTATAAATGTCGCGCAAAAAAAATTTATAAAAAACTTGCACAGATAAAAACAATCGTCTTATATTTGCATCCACAAAAGCGGAAGTAGCTCAGTTGGTAGAGCTCCAGCCTTCCAAGCTGGTTGTCGCGAGTTCGAGCCTCGTCTTCCGCTCCAAAAGAAAAACCTCTAGGAAACTAGAGGTTTTTTTATG
>Ga0209278_1000296_pt1 | contig 45835 bp, 45 predicted proteins | sample JI81BgreenDNA_FD_187504 | JGI IMG/M metagenome (GOLD analysis project Ga0209278, IMG submission 187504) | Wastewater effluent complex algal communities from Wisconsin, to seasonally profile nutrient transformation and Carbon sequestration -... | ecosystem: Engineered > WWTP > Effluent > Algae...
GCGGCGTGTCCACGGCAAAGCTGAAGCGCATGAAGTGGCGGCCCTCCACCGGATCGAAATCGATGCCCGGTGCGGTCGCCACGCCGGTATCGATCAGCAATTGTTCCGCCAGCGCCATCGCATCGTCGGTCAGGTGCGCCACATCGGCCCAGATATAGAAGGCGCCATCGGGCGGCGCGATCTTCGTCAGCCCCATCGCCGGCAGCGCATCCAGCATCAACTGGCGGTTGGCGGCATAGCGGGCGATGTGGCCTTCCAGTTCGTCAACACAGTCCATCGCCACGAGCCCGGCGTGTTGCGAAAGCGTGGGCGCGGTGAGGAAGAGATTGCCCATGCGGGCCCGGGCCGCGTCGATCAGGTCTTCGGGCGCCACCAGCCAGCCCAGCCGCCAGCCGACCATTGAGAAATATTTGGAGAAGCTGTTCACCACAATCGCATCGGGCGCAAATTCCAGCGCGCTTGCCACCGGGCCAACGAAAGACAGGCCGTGGTAGATTTCGTCTGACACGATGCGGATACCGCGCTGCGCACAGACGCGGGCGATGGCGGCCATTTCGTCGGCCGGGATGACGGTGCCGGTGGGGTTGGCCGGGCTGGCGATGATGACACCGGCCGGGGCGGGATCGAGCGCCGCCAGGTGCGCCGCCGTGATCTGGTAACGGCTTTCGGGGCCGCAGGCGATTTCCTGCACAATCATGCCCAGCGCGCGGACATTGTTGCGATAGGCGACATAGCCGGGCCGGGCCATGGCGATGACATTTCCCGGACGGAACGCCGAGGTGAGCGCCATCACCAGCGCCGGCGATGCACCGCACGCCAGTACGATGCGTTCCGGCGCGACATGCACGCCGTGGCGGAACTGGTACAGGCCGGCGATCCGGGCTTTCAGCGGTTCCGATTCCCAATAACTGCCGGGATCATTGTCCAGCACTTCGTGCGCGCGGGCGATGGCGGCAGCCGGCGCGCCGGTGGAAGGCTGGCCGAATTCCATATGGATGATGCTGCGCCCCTCCGCCTCCAGCCGGCGCGCGAGGCGCGACAGGCGGATGGCGTGGAAGGGTTCAACAGGATCGGGGCGGTGCAGCATGACGGCGCGATAGCGGCTTTTGACGCGCGTTGCACCTGCTGGCACAACGCCGGCCATGATCCGCCTGTTCCTGCTGATGCTCTGCCTCGCCTGGCCGGCGCTTGCCGCTGCACCTGTGCCGGTGGCGGCGGCGGCCGATCTGCGTCTGGCGCTGCCGCCGCTGGTGCGTGGCCACGAAGCGCAGACCGGCGCGCGCTTCAGCCTCAGCTTCGGATCGTCAGGCCAGATGGTGCAGCAGGCTTTGAACGGCGCGCCGTTCCAGTTGCTGCTGCTGGCCGACTCCAGCCATGCCGATCGGCTGGCGGCGGCCGTGCCGGGGGTGGAGCGCCGGCCCTATGCGCTGGGCCGGCTGGCATTGGTGGCGCGGCGCGGCAGCGGCATCACCGATCTGGCCAGCCTGAAGGTAGCCATCGTGGCGGGCCGCATCCGCCACCTCGCCATCGCCAATCCGGTGCATGCGCCCTATGGCGTCGCCGCCCGCGCCGTGCTGGCCGGGTTGGGCGTTACCGGCGCGCCTTTGGTGCTGGGGGACAATGTCGCACAGGCGCTGAGTTTCGTCTCAACAGGCGCGGCGGAGGCCGGGCTGGTGGCCCTGCCGCTGGCGCTTGCCGCCAGCGGGGAATCAAAGGCGCCGCTGGCCCGTGTCGCGGGTAGCGGCCTGATCGTGGTGCCCGTGTCGCCCATGCTGCACCCACCGTTGGTGCAGACGCTGGTGCTGATGCCCGGCGCCAGCCCGGCCGCACGCGGTCTGGCCGATCGCCTCACCGGGCCGAACGGCCGCGCCGCGCTGGCGCGGGCCGGATTCGGCCTGCCATGAGCGGCGCTGATCTGACCGCGCTCCACCTGTCGCTCGTGCTGGCAGCGGCAACGGTGGCGCTGCTGCTGCCGCTGGCGTTGCTGCTCGGCCATTGGCTCGCCACCACGCGTTGGCGCGGCCGGGCGCTGGCCGAAGCATTGTTGCTGCTGCCGCTGCTGCTGCCGCCCACCGTGGTGGGCCTGGCGCTGCTGATCGGCATGGGGCCAGGCAGTGCCATCGGGCAGGGCTGGCAGGCGATAACGGGCGGGCAACTGGTGTTCAGTTTCGCCGGCATCCTGGTTGCCTCCGTACTGGTCAACCTGCCGTTGATGGTGCAGCCGGCGCAGCGCGCGTTCGAGGCGGTAGGCGATGATCTGCGCGCCGCGGCGGCCAGTTGCGGCCTGTCCCCGCTCAGGGCCTTCACCAAGGTGGAACTGCCGCTGGCCTGGCCTGGCCTTGCCACCGGCGCCGTGCTGGCCTTTGCCCACACGCTGGGCGAATTCGGCGTGGTGCTGATGGTGGGTGGCGCCATCCCCGGCGAAACCGCGACCCTGTCCCTCGCCATCTATGATCGGGTGCAGGCCTTTGACATGGCGGGCGCGGGTCGCCTTGCGCTGCTGCTGTTGGGCATCAGCCTGATCGCCATCACCCTGCTGTTCCTGTTGGGCCGCAAGAAGCCATGACCGGGGCTGAGGGGCTCCACGTCTCGCTCACCCGCGCTGGCCCGCTGGCCGTGGAGGCGGCGTTCACCGTGTCGCCGGGGCAGACGCTGGCGCTGGTCGGGCCATCGGGTGCCGGCAAATCGACGATCCTGAAGGCCATCGCCGGCCTGTTGCCCACCACCGGCGCGTTGCGCGTGGACAGGCAGGATTGGCAGACAGGCCCCCACGGCCTGCCGGCCTGGCAGCGGCGGGTGGGCCTGGTGCTACAGGGCGGCGGGCTGTTTCCACACCTTGATGCGCTGGGCAATGTGATGATCGCGCAAACGTCGCCCGACCGCGACGCCGCGCTGGCGCTGCTGGCGGCGATGCAGATGGAGGGGCCTGTGCTTGGCCGCCGCCCCGCCGGCCTGTCAGGCGGCGAACAGATGCGCGTGGCGCTGGCGCGGGCGCTGGCCCGCGCACCCGATGTGCTGCTGCTGGATGAGCCGTTTGCCGCTGTCGATCCGCCGGTGCGCCGTGCGCTGATTGCGGCTGTCGCCAACGTCCGTCGCCAGAGCGCCGCCCCGATGATCATCGTCACCCACGATCTTGCCGAAGCCGCCGGCATCGCCGATGCCTGCGCCTTCATCGACGCGGGCCGCATCGTCGAACAGGGGCCGGCCGCCGCCGTGCTCGCCGATCCCGCCAGCCGGCTGAATCAGTGGCTTTGTGGCCACATTGCGAACATGTGTTAGCAATGCGACACATTTTGATGCAATTTGGCCACAGTGTGGGCTGATTCCGGCGGTTGCAGCGCCCATTACCGCTTATCAACAATGTGACGAGTTCGTGACAGCCTAGCATCCTCTTCGTGGTCGCCGGGGGGCGGCCCGCAACCGTTGAAGGGGAATCGACGATGCAAAGCTCTATTCTGTCTCGCTTGCTGCTGGCCGGATCGGCGCTGCCGATGTTGGCGCTGGCCGTGGCCGCCGCGCCCGCCGCCGCCCAAACCGCCGCTGCCGACGAAAATGCCGGTGAAGAGAAGGTGATCATCGTTGTCGGCACCCGCCGCACCGATCGTTCCATCCTCGATACCGCCTCGCCGGTGGACGTGGTGGGCGCTGCCGAACTCGCCACCCAGCCGGCGTCGAACGTGCTCGATATCGTCCGGGCGCTGGTCCCGTCCTTCTATGTTGGCCAGAACGCCATCGCCGATGCCTCCACCTTCGTGCGCGCGCCGTCACTGCGTGGCCTGTCGGCCGATGAAGTGCTGGTGCAATTGAACGGCAAGCGCCTCAACCGTTCGGCGCTGGTGCAGGTGTACACCGGCGGTGACACCGCGCTGTCGTTCGGCAGCCAGGGCGCCGACATTTCGACCATTCCCACCCTCGCCATCGGCAACCTGCAGATCCTGCGCGACGGCGCCACCGCCCAATATGGTTCCGATGCCATTGCCGGCGTGATGAACTATGGCCTGCGCGAAGACGCCGGCTTGGAAATCGTTGGTCGCTTTGGCCAGTTCTACAAGGGTGATGGCCGCAGCTTCCAGATCGCCGCCAATGCCGGCGTCAAGCTGGGGACAAGCGGCTTCATCAATCTGACCGGCGAATATACCGATGACAAGGGCACGATTCGCAACGTGACCCGCGCTTCGGCGCTGCTTCTTGCCCAGCAGAACCCCGCTTTGGCCAGCCAGATCCCGAACCCGGCCCAGATCTATGGCTCGTCGCCAGGCCATGCCTATCGCTTCCTGCTCAACAGCGGCTTTGAACTCAGCCCGGAAGCAAAGCTTTATTTCATCGCCAATTATTCGCACCTCAAGGCGGATCAGAGCTTCAACTATCGCCCGCCTGAAACCTTTACCAACGTGCCACTTCTCAGCGGCGGCACAACGACTCTCAACCGGAACGCCGCATTCAACCCCATCTATCTGACGCCTTGCCCGGCCAACGCCGCATCGCTGGGCTGCCCGACGAGTGGTTTTGTCAAAGATAACAATATCTTCAATTTCAAGAGCCGGTATCCCGGCGGCTTCACCCCGCGCTTTGTCGGTGTAACCGATCAATATTTCGGTGTGCTGGGCGTGAAGGGCAAGTCGAACGACTTCACCTATGATCTGTCGGCCACGATTGCGCGCAACCAGATCAACCTGTCGATGTATAACTCGCTCAGCCCGTCGTACGGCCCGGCGTCGCAGTCCGAATTCCAGTTCGGCAAGCTGATCCAGGAAGAACAGAACCTCAACGCCGATTTCACCTACGGAATCGAAGCCGGCCTCGCCAGCCCGATCACGCTGTCGTGGGGCGGTGAATTCCGCCGGGAAACCTACACGCAAACCGAAGGTGACGTGCAGTCCTATGCGGCGGGGCCTTTTGCCGTGCAGGATCTCTACACGCTGCAATCCGGCGGCACGTATGTTTTTGACAGCACAACCACCAAGGGACCCGGCGCTTCGGGTTATGGTGGTACCAGCCCGACCTTTGCCGGTTCGCGCAGCCAGCAAAGCTATGGCGTGTATGCCGGTCTCGAAGCCGACGTGACCGAAACCCTCAGCCTTGGCGCCATGGGCCGGTTTGAAAGCTACAACACGTTCGGCAGCGCGTTCGTGGCCAAGGGCAACTTCCGTTGGGAAGTGGCCGACATGTTGGCCATCCGCGGCACCGCCGGCACCGGCTTCCACGCCCCATCGCCGGGCCAGAACAACACCGCCATCCTCACCACCACCTTCGTGGCCGGTGACCAGGTGCAGGTGGGCACCTATCCGGTGACCAGCAACATCGCGCAATATTTCGGCGCGCAATCGCTGCGGCCGGAACGTTCGACCAATTTTGGTCTGGGTTTCGTGCTGACGCCTTCCGACGCGTTCAGCCTGACGGTTGATGCCTACAGCATCAAGGTGACCAACCGCATCGGGATCAGCCAGAACTTCAACGTGACGGCCGCCGATATTGCCGCCGAACCGGCGCTTGCGGCCGTGGGCGACGGCGGCGCGGTGAACTACTTCACCAACGGCTTTGATACCCGCACCCGCGGTATCGACATCGTGGGCAGCTGGCGCGGTGATGCGATGGGCGGCAAGGCCAGCGCAATTCTGGCCTACAACTACAACAAATCCACTGTGCCAAGGTTCGATCCCAACGTCATCAGCCCGGCGTTGATCGCCAACATTCGCAACCTGGCGCCCAACCACCGCGCCAACCTGACGCTCAATTGGCAGAGCAACGGGTTCGGTATCACTGTGCGCGAGTCCTATTACGGCTCGTGGGTTGAAGAAATCGGCTATCCCGGCCAGCTTTTCGGCGCGAAGTTCACCACTGATCTCGATGTCAGCTATACGTTCGCCGAACATTTCACCCTGTCGGTTGGCGCATCGAACCTGTTCAACGCCTATCCTGACAAGATCAAGGACTCGCCAGACAACCGGCTCTTCCTGTCAACGGGCGGCACCAACAGCGGTGAAATCTATCCGAACACCGGCGGCCCATTCGGGTTCAACGGCGGTCTCTATTATGCGCGCATCCGCATCAAATATTGATCGCGCCGAACCATCAAAGCAAAGGGAAAGGGGGCCGCACGGCCCCCTTTTTCGTGGCCGGCTTCAGAACGCGGCGACGGCAGCGGCCAACGCGAGATACCGCCCGCCCTTGGCCAGCGTCACCAGCGTAAGAAACAGCGGGAAGGGCGTGCGCGCGGCACCGGCCAGAACGGTGAAGCCATCGCCCACGATGGGCAGCCAGCTGAGCAAGAGGCTGGCGATGCCCCAGCGGTTGAACAGCGCCGCGCTGCGTTCCCAGCCCGCGGCCGACAGCGGGAACCAGCGGTGGTGGCGGAAATGGTCGGCCGATCGGCCCAGCCCATAGTTGAACACCGCACCGCCGACATTGCCCAGCGTGGCGACCAGCACCAGAAGCGTGGGCGATTGCCCGCCGCTCAACAGCAGTGCGGCCAGCACGGCTTCCGATTGGGCCGGCAGGATGGAGCCAGCGAGGAAGGCGCTCGCGAACAGCCCGGCCAGTGCGGCGGTGTCAGTCAAAATGGAACGTCTGCAGCAGGGATTTGAAACGGGGATCGCCGCGCAATCCATCCAGCAACGGATCGCTGCGCATGTAGATGATGCCGGCATCCCCGGTGGCACGTGCCTTTTCCAGCGCCGTCAGGGCGCCTGCCTTGTCCCCCCAGGCGGCAAGCACCTGCGCCTGCTGATACAGGGAATTGTCGCCGTGGGCGGCAATCATGCCGGCCAGCCGGCGCCGGGCTGGCCGGATCGGTGTCGCCGTTCATTGCGGGCGCGGAATGGTGACCACGCCGCCGCCAGGCATGGGCCGGCGGCCAAGCAGGTGGGATCCCATGGTGCCCGCATAGGTTTCTTCAAAGCCTTCATCGTTGCGGCTGCTCCCGGTCATCGGGCCCATCGGCGTTTTCGCGGTTTCCACCTGCCAATCGGGGCGCGCCAGGATGGTGCGGACGATCTTGAACACCGCCTTGGCTTCGGCAGGCGGCACGGCAAATCCGCTGGCCGGCAGGCGCAGTTCGCAGGCCCATTCGATTGGCTGGCCGGATTCGTTACGCTCTTCGGTGAGCATGGCGGACAGCAAGGCCGGTTTTGCAGGATCGCCGGCCGGGAACAACAGCAGCAATTCGGTGACCACCATGTTCTTGCCGAAGGCGCGGCGGCTGGTTCGCGTGCGATCCGGCTGCGGCGTGAAGCCTTGCGCGGCGGCGCGGCTGTTCATCGCTGCCAGCCCCATGTCGTCATTGCGGCAGATCGCACCATAGGTGCGCGCCAATTGTGCGGCGCGATCCGGCAGTTCCGCCCTGATCAACGGCTTGGGCGGCTGCAATGCTGCTGCCACCGGCAGAGCAGACAGGGCAGCCCCGGCAAACAGGGAAAGGCCAAAGCGCATCACGCGCCAGTTGTGCCCATACCCGAAAGATTGGGCAAGCCGCTTGTGACAGTTGCCGTGCTACAAGAACCCCCGGCGCGGCACACGCCAGACAAACAACTGAGGGTTCGGCACACGCTCTTTTCGTGGCGGGGTCGGAGGGATTCGAACCCCCGGCGTGGCACACGCCAGACAAACAACCGAGGGTTCGGCATACGCTCTTTTAGTGGCGGAGTCGGAGGGATAATCTCCAACTCCAGTGAAATCAGCATGTTAGCGCTGTGCGAGTGCTACATGGTTGAGGCTGTAGTGTAGCAGCCGCGAGCCGGATTGCAACCGCGATCCTGCCCAATCTTGCCGGTGCCGTAACACTGGCACTGCACGACCTGCACCCCGCGCATGTCACTTATGCGCCATAGATTGCCGCCTCGAAGGCTGTCCAGGCGTCGGCGCGCTTCGCTGCCGCTTGCTGGCGTAGGGCGGCAGCCTTCTGCCTTGTCGCTGACAGGGCGGCGAATAGGGTTAGCTGTTCCGGCAGACTTGGCAGCGGGACTGGAAACGAGGCTACTTCCTTGCTGTTGATTGAAGCAAGGTTAGTGGTCCGCTTGGATTTGGACCGGAAATAGGCTTGGCCATAGAGTGAGTTGATGACTGACAAGACGAACTCTGGCGATGCAACATTCGGGTCCAACCGGATGCGAAGGACGTGATTTTGATGCACGCAGTCTGCTATTTCGCTTCGCCAGATTGCTCCTCTGCCCACTAGATCGGGGCTGTTGCCCTCGCACAGCAACACGTCCCCATCTTCCAGGCGATAGCGGTGCATCTCACTGTCGGGCACATTGATTTGCTTGATGACGTAAAGGTCAAGCCGCCACCTTTGGACATTTGCAACACGAAGATACGGCCGGGGGTGCAGATCGGGCCGGTTATCGGGGCACTTTTGGATGCCGTAGCTGACCTTTCCGAACGTACCTACGGGCAGCATCGGATAGGTCGTAGCGGCCGCTTGTGGCGCAATGGATTGCCGCAACACGGCTTCATGACTCCATCGGTCCATGTCGCTGAACTTTGCAATGAAGCGGGGAACGTCGGGCAAGGGGGTTGGCGGGGTCAATCCAAGCGCCGCCTCAAAGGCTGCCAGACCGTCCGCCTCAGTTTTTGCCGCCGATGTCTCCAATCCTGCCGCCTCATTCAACGCAGCGTCATAGGCCGCCACTAGCGCCAATTGCTCTTCGATTGGAGGAAGCGGGATTGCGATGCTCAGAAAGCCATTAGGCGTGACACGCTTGCGCCCGCTGGTGCCGCTAGCCTTCCGGGCCAGCGCTCTGAGAAGTTCGCCTGTCCTCAGGATGCGGCGCATGAATGTTGCATCCAAGCGGGACAGGTCCGGCATGAACACCGGAAACTCCGGCGTCACCACTGCCGGCCCGATGTCAGACGGGACAACTCCGATGGCTCCGCTTCTTGCGTCAATTTTGGAAAACACGATGTCGCCGGGATGGGCGGCGAACATGGCACCTTTGTAGGGCGTGGCCCGCTTTCGGACGGAAATTTCTCCGTCAAGATGAACGGTTATCGGCGCGTAATCCTTGAATGCGCTAGCGGCGACGTTCTCCAGACGCGGGGTCATTAGCTCCGCCAGCGCTATGGGAGCGAAGCGGCCCACCCGGTGGACAATTGCCTCATTGGCCGTCCATGTCTCCAACTCCCCCCACCGCCGTATCAGGCAGCGAGGGGTTCCCGAAAATCCGGCGCGTCTCCCGGACTGGCACCGGCTGCAAGCCATGATCGGAACGCCCGCCAAGCCGTCAGAATCTCGGGCAGTTCGTTCGGAACCGTCTCACCAGTTTCGCCGGTTGACGAAATGCCGACCGCCTTGGGCGCGGCGACAAATACGGGATAGTCAAAGCTGGTCCGCACGGCTGCCCACAGCGCTGCCGTATGCGCTGCGTCTATGGCCTTGAGCTGCGCTGCCAGCGCGCTTGATGCTGCTTTTGAAGCGGTGGTCACAGCCGGGGTGAAGGCGTCGCTATATGCCTTCTTGGCCACCTTTTCCGCTTTGGTATCCGCCGCCGTGCCTACCCAAGCGACTTTGCCCAGCCGCGACGGGGCAGCCATGCGCGGATATGGCGGTGCATCACCCGCCGCCCAGTTCGGCCCAGTACGATCAACACCCAACGCTGCCAACGTCGCCAGTGCCGCCGCCGCCGCAGGATCACCGCCGGTCACGATGGCATCGTGTGCGGCCGCACAGGCGGCATCCCGCTGCGCTGCAAACCCGGCATCAAGCGCGGCGTGCGCGGCGTCCCATGCCGCCTCCCAAGCTGCGGTGTCAGCATCGGTGAAACGCTGCATGGTGACAATGGAACATTTCACGGTCGCCTTGCTTGACCGGAAGGTTTCTTCGGGCAGGCTGATGACGGCCAGCAGCTTGGCCTTGCCCTCGCACCAGCGCCGGAGCCAATTGAGCGATGGGTTGTTGAGGTTTCCATCGGGCAGAACGATTGTCAGCACGCCGCCGGGCTTGAGCAGGTCAAGGCAGCGCTCAACAAAGATGACTTCCGTATCCCGGCTGGGCTTGCCCTTGCCAATCTCGAACAGGTCCAGCACCGGCTTGCGCTCGCTTTGGGCCGCCGCCAGCCGGGCATTGTTCGCGGTCCAGACGTCGCCATAGCGGTCGCGGTGGCGGGCCAGGGTGGCTGCATCGGTGGCAATCTTGGTTTCGTCGCTATCCCCTAGCCTTTGGTCACGGCCTACCGATGAACCAAACGGCGGGTTTGTGATGACAGCATCGAAGCGCGCCGGGAAAATGCCGTTCACATCGACAAGTCCGTCATGGTGATGAATGCCGCCATGGCCGTCGCCGTGCATGATCATGTTCATCTTTGCCGTGCGCGCCGCGCGGGGCTCTGCGTCGGTGCCAAAGATACAACCCCAGGCCAGCCGCCCGACCCGCGTATCGACGGGTAGGTTGTCATCGGTTGAAGGCTAAAGCTCCTTGTTGAGTTCAAGGAATGCCGCTTCGATCTCGTCGGCTTCGATCTCAGGTTTCTGTTTCTTGGCTTCAATCGCAGCGCGCGCGGCATCCTTCTTGGCCTGAACGTCGGCGATAATGGTTTCGCGGACATGCTCGAAAGCGCGGATGAGAAACCCGCCCGAGCCGGCAGCGGGGTCGCAAATGAGCTGGCCCTCTTTTGGGTCAATCATATCGACCATGAAATCAACCACGGGACGTGGCGTAAAATACTGGCCAAGCTCACCCCGAAAGGTGGCCCCGAGGAACTTTTCAAAGGCTATGCCCTTGATGTCGTCCCCGGTCTTGGCGAGGTCGAAGGTTTGCAGCGTCGTGACGATACGGCGGAACGTCGCTTCGGAAATGTCTAGCCGGTCTGTTGCGGTGAACAGATTGTCGGCGCTGTAGAAGCTCTTGGTTTGCTCGAATAGCTGGTCATGGAGCGGCGCGTCACCGGGCAGGCGCGTGGCATTGCGCCGGTCAAGATAGTCGGTGGTGAAGGTGCCATGCAGGCCGGACCGTTCGACAAACATCTTGATGAACAGGATTTTGGAGATGGCGTCAAAGGCTGCTGTCGGGTCTTTCTTGTGGACGTTCCGCAGGATGTCATGGCTCGATTGCAGCAGCTTGGTAAACTCGCTGCGGTTGAAGGCGCGTTGCTTGGACTTGATCGCAGCGATGCGCTTGGCATCGCCCCAATCGGTAGCGCGGGGGATTTCAACCACTGACTTGAACTGGCCAGGCAGCGCCGGGACAACTTCGAAAATCTCAGTGAAGCGCCGGTTATGGGCGATGAAAAACTCCGCGCCGGAGGCGCGGGCGTAGCTCTCCCCCTGATAATAGTCGCGCAGGTTGATGCCGACACTTTCGGCCTTGCACTCCACAATCAGCTTGGGGGACTTGCTGGCCGCTTTGTCGGCGGCCGATGCCCAGACCGCAACGTCTGCACGGGAACTGTTGGTTCCCACCTGAGTACGAAGTTCCTGCCCCATCTGTTCAAGAGTGTAGCCAAGCTGGGTATGCAGATGCCGGATAAACTCCTGCCGCACGGCTTCTTCCGGCTTGCCAGTGACGTTGCGCCATTCGCCCTTTAGCGGCAGCCACATATAGTCAGCATCGGTATGCAGCCCGGTTGCAGGAAAGGGCGTTGTGGGGATCGCTGACGGTTTCTTGGCCATAGCCTTGGATTAACCGGACCGCATAAAACTGACGACCAAAAAATTGATGAGCTTTTGCGAGGGGGCAATTCTAATCTGAGCGTGTGCTTCTTTCCCCCATGCCCCCTTGGTCGCTGCCATGGGCTAGGGTGGCGGGCAGACGCCTTGGCATGGGGTGTATCGCTAACGACCGTATCCGAGCCCCCTGCCTTGAATGTATCGAAACTAAGACTTGACGGCATTTCGATACAATGTCAGTTTCGAGCCTCCTTTGAGATACAGGAGCTCACATGTCGCGTACCTTCGCTTACTGCCGCGTCAGCACGGCCGAACAGACCACGGACAACCAGATCAAGGAGATTGCCGCGAGCGGCTTCGCCATTGAAGCCAAGCGGGTGGTGACGGAGACGGTCTCGGGCTCCACTGCCGCAATGGAGCGGCCGGCATTCACCCGGCTGGTGGATCGGCTGGAAGCCGGGGACGTGCTGGTGGTGACGAAGCTGGACCGGCTGGGGCGCAATGCCATGGACGTGCGCGCCACGGTTGAGCGGCTGGCAGGGGAGGGCGTGCGGGTCCATTGCCTCGCCCTGGGCGGCGCGGACCTTACCAGTTCGGCCGGCAAGATGATTATGGGGATCGTGTCGGCCATGGCAGAGTTCGAGCGGGACTTGCTGGTGGAGCGCACCCAAGCCGGCCTGAGCCGCGCCAAGGCGGAAGGAAAGGCGCTGGGGCGTCCGGCAGCCCTCACGGCGGCGCAACAGGCCGAAGTCTTGCAGCGGCGCTCTGAGGGGCATTCACTGGGCAATCTGGCCAAGGAGTTCGGCGTGTCCCGCGCCGCTATCCAGCGGATCGAAAGGCGGGCGGGCTGAGCGCCCCTGTGAGGGGCAGGGCGGCGGCGCTGACGTGTGAGGCGCACTCGCCGGCCTGAGGGCGCTCAAAAGCCGTCTGAGCGCGTATGAGGCTGCCGCCGCCCTGCCCAGCCGGCGCGGCCTGTCAGCCAAGGCAAAAGCGGTCTGGGGCTATGCCTTGATGTGTTTCAGAAATCTCTCATACTCGCCCGGCGATTGCGCCAACAGCATTCCCAAAAACATGGTGGAAGCGGCACGCCACCGCTTGGCAGCGTCGTGTATGGTTCCGGGGCTGTCGGTTCCCGTCTCAGACATTGTCTGATCGTATGCCTCCAATCCCCGCGCCACCACGTCCATATCTGCCGTGATTGCGACAACGCCACCCCATCGGGCCGATAGCGCCTGATCCTGGGTGCAGCCCTTGTCCAAAAGCTCCAAGGCGTTCCCTAGAGCAACCTGGTGGAAGTCCAATCCCGCGCCAGCGCCAGCGTTCCGCATGATCGCGATTGGATAGAAGCCCTCAACCGCAAAGCCCAAGTGCGGTGTGCGCGGCTTCGATTGAAACAAGCCAAACAGCCCCATAAACGCCCCTCTACTGCTACTGAGCGTCCGACATAGACGGGCAATCGTGGGTCGTAAATGCCGTGGCCGTATAACCATGCGCGGCTGAATAAGCTGTGGTGGCAAGGGTATCGGGCAAAGCGGATGATGGGCGGCTGCTGGCGCGGCTTGGCGATGCCATCCGCACTCGCCGGCTGGCGCTGGGGCTGTCACAAGAGGCCCTTGCCGATGCGGCGGGCATAGACCGCTCGCACATGGGCAAGATTGAGCGGGGCGAGCGCAATGTGACCATGCTCAACCTGGTCCGCGTCGCAGACGCATTGCAGCGCAGCCCTTCCGAAATCATGCAGGCCGCTGGGCTGTAGTGCCGGGATCGGGTGGGCTGGGCGTCCCAGTGCCGCGCTTCCGCTGGCGCGGGCGTGTCGGGCGCACTCTCCGGCCTGAGGGCGCTCAAAAGCCGTCCGGCCGTTTCCGCAGCGGCGTCGCTATGCGCGCCACGGGCCGGGGCTGATTAAGCCCCCCTAGATAGCCGGGCTTAAGTTTAGTGACACTACAGCATGGAAACGTGTCGCCGGGGACGGCGTGAAACATCATGAAGCCATGGGAGCAGTCGCAAATGCGGCTGGGCTTCACCGGGTTGCCCTCAGACCGCTCAAGCCATGACAGGTCAAACAGGCATCCGTGCTTCCCCCAGTTTTGAGGCCGCATCTATCTAGCGGACCTAGACTGGGGGAGGCCGGGATTGCTTCATCTCACTAAACCAATCGAGGTCAAGTATGATGACCTAGACATGATCGGGCATGGCCTGAACCGAGCGACCCGAAGGGTCCCAAGGAATGACCGAGGGTCCGCCGAGAGATGACCAAAGATCGCCCAACCTTGGTCCGGCACAGACGATCCATTTCTACTGCCAAGACCCAACCTAAGGCTATGGTTTGGACTTCCGGTAGGCCGGTGGAGGCAAAGGCGGTTGGAATTGTGGAACCCGGTAGAGCTTCATACCCTCAACCAATGGATGCAGGGGGTATGATAGTGCTCCATAGTCATCTGCCACATTGCCGCTATCATGGCCTGTAATTTCATTGTGCACGTCTGGCGCAATAAGCGAATAGCGGGCGTTGTCTTTGAAGCTATGACGGAAGCTGTGAAATACAATTCGCTTGTCGGTTACGCCGCAGGTTTTGCGTAGATAGCGGCCATACCATTTTGACCAGTTTGCCGTGATTGTGTCGTAACGGTCAGGCTTTAGCAGCGGAAACAATTTTGCTTGGTTTCGTTCCTTTGCCTCAGCGACGTAGCGAAGGAAACCAAGCCGAATAAGTTCGGCATGGATTGGGACGCGCCGCCAGCTACTCGAGGTTTTGAGCCGGAGCCCGTCGGCCTGATCCTCGACAAGGCGGATGACCCATGCCGATAGCTCCCGGTTGTCGCCGCCTATGTAGCTCTCCTCCACCACGTCCAGCGGCCGCAACTGCCCCAATTCATTCAAGCGAGCGCCCGTGTATAGGGCTAGCAACGGCAGCCAGTATGCGGCTTCGCCGGCTCCTCCCTTTGGGCGGTAGTCCGCCGCGTACACCGGGCTGCCAAAGACCGCCGCCAATGCGGTAGCGTCGTATGCGGTGCGTTCTTCTTTCGGCGACCGGTTGCTAGCGATCCTGATACCGGCGGAAGGGTCGGCCTCGATCATTCCGTTTGCGATGGCGAAGCGGAGCAGCAAGCGAAGGCGACTGATGCGGCCGTTGGCCGTGCCGGGATTTTCACCCTTGCCGACCAAGTGATCCTTGAAAGCCAAAACATGGCTTTTGCGAACGGAACTGACCGTCAGCGTTCCGACTATTGAATTGAAATCGCGCACGGATTTGCGAGCTATCTGCACCATCTTCCGTGACGGGGCCTTTTCAGCAACCCACTTGTCCAAGACATCAAGCAAAAAGCTTCCGCATTGATTGGAGTGCTTTTGCTCACGCGCTATCTGTCTTGCTAATTCCCGCTCTTCATCAATTATCGCCAGCTTATGCTTTATTGCTTCCTCTAAGCTTAGGCTGATGGGGCCAGCATCCTCTGGTTCCTCGTGGAAATTTGCCTCCCACTGGCCGCGCTGCCATGCAAGATGCTCAGCCCGCTGGCGCTCCATCTCCTCTGATGTCTCAACCGGTTGAGCTGCTGCTTGCACTGCCGCCAGTTGCTCGACCCGCAATTGTTCCCGCACGGCTTTGAACTCTCGGCTGAGTTCCAGCCATACCAACGTGTGCCTGTCGCGGGCTTCTTGCGGGTCGGCTGTGCCCAAAGCGCGAATGATCTCGCGCCGCCCGTAGCGCGCCTTGAGGTCCTGGGGGATGACACGCCGCACAGAGTAGCGGCCGTTGCGTCTGATGAGTCCCGTCGGCATTGGTTCCTGTTCCGCTCCAAGTGTAGCAGACACAGCGCCTAAGGCTCCTCTAACACATTGATTTCACATGTTCTGCAAGCCTCTCAAGGGCTTGCTACATAGTGGCGGAGTCGGAGGGATTCGAACCCTCGGATCCAGTTACCCAGATCGGCAGTTTAGCAAACTACTGGTTTCAGCCACTCACCCACGACTCCGAGCGAGGCGGAGGCTATAGCCATGCCGCATGGGGCTTGGCAACAGGCTTTCGCGGCTGGCCCCGGTGACGCTCGGCCGCTAGAAGGCGGTGGCGGCGGCTCAGCCCCCGTTCAGGCTGGACAGGTGAGACAGGATCGACATGATGGCGAGGGCCCGACAGATGCAGCAAATGATGAAGCAGGTGATGGTGGCGGCAATGGTTGGCCTGCTCGCCGCGGGCCCGGCCCTGGCGCAGGAAGCCCAAACGGCACCCCCGCCGGCACCCGCCGCCGCCCCGGCGCCGCCGCCCGCTGCCCCGACTTATGCCGAGGAAGATGTGCTGGGCGCGGCCGAGGGCGTGTTCGGCAAGGGCGCTGAAGGCCTGGCCGAAATCGTCCGCAAGACGTTCAAGGATCGCGGCCAGCCCAACGCCTATATCGTGGGCCGCGAGGCTGGCGGCGCCATCATCGTGGGTGTGCGCTATGGTTCGGGCATGCTCTACCACAAGGTGGAAGGCGAACGGAAAGTCCACTGGACCGGGCCGAGCGTCGGCTTCGACATCGGCGGCGATGGTTCCAAGGTGTTTGCGCTGGTGTATAATCTGAACGACACCGAAGACCTGTATCGCCGCTACCCGGCGGCCGAGGGCAAGGCCTATCTGATCGGTGGATTCACCGCCAATTATCTGCAGCGCGACAATATCGTGATCGTGCCGATCAAGCTGGGTGTTGGCTGGCGGCTGGGCCTGAACGGCGGCTATTTGAAATTCTCCAAGAAGGGCAAGGTGCTGCCCTTCTGATCAATCAATGGCGCCCAACAGCGGCTCGCCTGCGCCCAGCCGGCGGATGTTTTCCACCAGCCGTTCCATGATGCGGCGGTTGATGTCGGGGTTGCTCCAGGAAACATGCGGGGTGATGCGGCAGCGGGGATGGCCCTGCAACCGGTGGCCGGGCGGCAGTGGCTCCGGATCGGTGACATCAAGGCTGGCCCACAGCCGGCCCTTGTCCAGTTCGGCCAGCAGCGCTTCCTGATCGATCAGGCCGCCGCGGCCGACATTGACGACATGCGCCGTGGCCTTCATCCGCGCCAGCCGTTCGGCATTGAGCAGATGCTGCGTGGCCGGCGTGATGGGCGCGGCCAGCACCAGATGATCGGCGCGCGCCACCACTTCATCCAGCGGGGCGGTGCGGATCCAAAGATCGGGCGAAGGTGCGGCGCTGGCGCGGGCGGCGATGATCTCCATGCCGAAGGCGTGGGCATATTTGCCCACCTGCCGGGCGATATTGCCGAGGCCGATGAGGCCTAGTGTGCGCCCGTGCAACGTGGCCAGCGGCTGATCGACGAATTGGGTGCGCTCAGGCCACTCCTCGCCGGCCTTCAGCGTGATCGTGGCCAGTTGCTTGGCATGGGCCAGCATCACGGCCAGCGCATATTCGCCAATCGGAATGGCGGTGATGCCGGATGCACTGGCCACGGCGGGGGCTTCGAACAGCCAGGGCGGATAATCATCGGCGCCGGCGCTGGCCAGTTGCACCAGCTTCACGGCACCGGGCCAGCCGGCCGGGCGGGGCGCGTGGTTGGCCTCATCCCGATCGGCGCCTTGCCCGTGCAGCACGAACAGCACGTCCCTATCGGTGGGCAGCGCCCAGCGGCTTTCCTGCGGGATATGGGTGGCCTCGGTGATGCCGGGCAGGCCGGCGAGCATGGCCGACATTGGCGGCGCGAATTGGTGGGCGATGCGCATCTTGTCCTCCCGTGTTGCCTTCCCCTAGCGCGCTGCGGTGCTGCCCGCTACAGGGCGATGCGACACGCAACTGCCACGAGGACGAAATGGCCAGCATCACTGTGATCACCCGCGACGGACAAAGCCATGTGCTGCCCGCCAATCCCGGCATGAGCGTGATGGAAATCATCAAGGACGCCGGCATTTCGGAACTGCTGGCCCTGTGCGGCGGCTGCTGTTCCTGCGCCACCTGCCATGTGCATGTTGCGGCCGATGATATGGCACGCACCGGCCCGGCCAATGCCGATGAAGCCGATCTGCTCGATTCGTCCGATCATCTCACCCCGGCCAGCCGGCTTTCCTGCCAGATCGCCTTCGTGCCCGCCCTGGACGGCATCACCGTTACCATCGCGCCGGAGGATTGAGCGCTGCCGGTATCCGGCAAGGTTGCCGCTGCGCTGGAGCAGCAGGCGCGATTCTGCGCGGCGCTGGGTGCGCCTTTCACCGGGGCGCTGTGCCAGGTGCTGGCGACTGGTGTTGATCCGGCCAGCCTGACCGGCCAGCGCCTCGCGGCATGGCCGGGCGAGCCGATGACCGACGCCTTGCCGATGCGGCTGACCGGCGCCCTGCACTGGCTGGTGCGTGGCGGCGGCGCGCCGGCACTGGCGGCGCTCTATCCGCCAGCCGCCATGCCGGATGAAGCCGTGCTGGCAGACGTGCTGGCCGATCTGTTTGCCGATCCGGGCATCGATGCCGCCATTTCCGCCTTTCTCGACAGCCCACCGCAAACCAACGAAGTTGGCCGCACCGGCGCGCTGATGCCGGCGCTGCTGACGCTGGTGGCCGCAACCGGCCAGCCGTTGGCGCTGAACGAACTGGGGGCCAGCGCCGGGCTCAATCTCAACCTGGACCGCTTTGCCTTCGATCTGGGCGGCGTGACGGCGGGCGACCCGGCCAGCACCGTGCGTATCGCGCCGCACTGGAAAGGCCCGCCGCCGCCGGCCGCAGCGCTGCAGGTGGTGGCGCGCGCCGGCGTGGACATCGCCCCGCTGGATGCCAGCGATGCCGCCGTGGCAGAGCGGCTGATGGCCTTCATCTGGGCCGATCAGCCCGATCGGCTGACGCGCACCGAAGCGGCCATTGCCCTGGCCCGCGCCTTTCCGCCGCCGCTGGCGAAAGGCGACGCCGCCGATTGGCTGGAGCGCAGCCTGTCGCTGGCCGATGGGGTGACGACGGTCGTCTATCACAGCATTGCCTTTCAATATTTCCCGCCCAACGTGCAGGCGCGCGTGATGGGCCATCTGGAAAAACTGGGCGCCACCGCGACGCCCCAGCGCCCGTTGGCTTGGCTGCGTATGGAAATGGACGATCCGGCCAATCCGGCGATGCCGGCCATCCGATTGTCGCTGTGGCGCGGCGCCGGTGAAGAGGCGCAGCTCCTTGGCCATGCCCATGCGCATGGCCGCTTTGTGGAGTGGGCCGGATGATGCGCCTGATCCTTGCATCGGCCAGCCCGCGCCGCCTTGATCTGCTCGCCCGGCTGGGGCTGGTGCCTGATGCTGTGGACCCTGCTGATCTGGATGAGGCCGTGCAGCCCGGTGAACTTCCGCGCGCCCATGCGACACGGCTGGCGCGGGAGAAGGCCGCGCTGGTGGCCGCCCGCCATCCTGGCGCCGTGGTGCTGGCCGCCGATACGGTGGTCGCCGCCGGCCGCCGCATCCTGCCCAAGGCCGAGGATGAAGCGACGGCGCGGGCCTGCCTGGCGCTGCTTTCCGGCCGCCGTCATCGCGTGTTGACGGCGGTGGCACTGGTGGATGCCGACGGCCGCCTGCGCGAACGGCTGAGCGAATCCATCGTCACCTTTCAGCGCCTGACGCCCGCCGACATGGATTGGCTGATCGGGCGCGGCGATTGGCAGGGCAAGGCCGGCGGCTATGCCATCCAGGGTGCCGCCGAAGCCTATGTGCGTGCGCTGTCGGGCAGTTTCTCGGGCGTTGTTGGCCTGCCGCTAAATGACACGCGGCTGCTGCTGAAGGCGGCCGGCTGGCGCGCATGATTGCGCTCGTCGAGGCCGCGCCGGGCGCCACCCGCGCGCTGGTGCTGGATGGAGAGATGGTTGTCGAGGCCCACATCGCGCGCGCTGACGATCCCTTGCCGGTGGGCCTGATCGCGCCGGCGCGGCTGGCCGATCGCCGGCAGGGCGTGGTGGTGCTGGCCGCTGCCGAAGCGCAACTGGCGCCGGTGCCGGCCGATTGGCCCGAAGGCCAGACAAGGCTGGTGGAAGTGCTGCGCGCAGGCCGTCCCGATGGTGTGCGCGACAAGCAGGCGCGGGTGGCGGCGCATGACGGCCCGGCCCGGCCCGCGCCCGATCTGGCGACGCGGCTGGCGACCGCTGGCCATCACGTCACGCCAGTGCCGGCGCATGGCCCGGATGTTCTGGCCGAAGCCGGCTGGGATGCGGTGGTGGAAGAAGCATACTCAGGCCGCGTCGATTTCCCCGGCGGCCGTCTGCTGGTGGCGCCCACGCCGGCGATGCTGGTGATTGATGTCGATGGCAGCGGCGATCTGGCCCGGCTGGCTGAAGCGGCGGCCCACGCCGTAGCGGCCTTGATTCGCCGGCATGGCATCGGTGGCCCGGTGGTGGTGGATTTCCCTTCGCTTGGCGGCCGTGCCCCGCGCGCCGTTGTGGATACCATCCTGGCCGAAACCCTGCCGCCGCCCTTTGAAAAGACCGCGATGAACGGCTTTGGCCTGGTGCAGATCATCCGCCCGCGCCGGCAGCTGAGCCTGATCGAACAGGTGCGCCTGCCCGGCTTTGCCGCGCTGGAACTGTTGCGCCGCGCGCAGCGCCTGGTTGGCCCGGTGCGGATCGAGGCGCAGGCCAGCGTGATCGACTGGCTCAGCGCCCGCCCGGCGCTGATCGATGCGTGCGCGCGGTTGACGGGCGGCCCACTGGCGCTGGAGGCCCGCGATGGGGCAGGGAGAGGTCATGTCCAGCCAGCCTGATTCGCGCGCCCGCCCGTGTGTTTATTGCCGCAAGGCCCCCGCGGCGCCGGCCTTCCGCCCCTTCTGTTCCGAAGGCTGCCGCAGCCGCGACCTCAACGCCTGGCTGTCCGATCGCTACGTGTTGCCGGCGGGAAGCGAGGCCGACGAACTTTCTGACATCTCCGCGCTGGACAACGACGACGAGGCTGGCTAAACGGCCGCCTCCCACGCGGTTCACCCAACCGCTTGACGCCAGAGTCTGGCACTGTGGGCCCGGGTAGCTCAGGGGTAGAGCAGGGGATTGAAAATCCCCGTGTCGGTGGTTCAAATCCGCCCCCGGGCACCATCATCATGAAAAGGGCCGCTTGCCGTTGGCAGCGGCCCTTTTCGTTGGTTCGGGGCCGCGAATATGCAGTGGTGCAGTTGCAGGCCAGCCGGATAGACCGCTACGTTGTGGCGATCGCGCGCCAAGGGTTGTCGAAAGGGCCGCCCAGACGGTGCGGATTCCAGGTTGACCGGGGACGTTGTCATGAAGATGCGCCAGGCCGCTGCTGCGGCGAAGACGATCACGGCGGCCGAGGCGGCAGCCCTGGTGCAATCGGGCATGTGGCTGGATTATTTCGGCACGATCAACCAGCCCGATGCGTTCGATCGCGCGCTGGGGGAACGGATCACGCAGCTTTCTGATCTGAAGGTCCGTTCCACCCTGTCGATGCGGCCGCGTGCATTCATCGAGAAGGACCCCGAAGGCCGCCACGCCCACATGATCAGCCTGCACATGAGCGGCTATGATCGCCGCCTGCACGAACAGGGTCGCTGCAGCTACACGCCGGTGAACCTGGGCGAGATTTCGGACTATTATCGGCGCTTCATCCCGCCGGTGGACATGCTGATCCTGAAGGCGCGCCCGCTGGAAAATGGCTGTTTCAACATCGGGCCAACCAATGTCTGGCTGCGCGCCATCATGGAGCGGGCGCGGCTGGTCATCATCGAAACCTGCAGAGCCCTGCCGCATGCGATTGGCGAGGGCACCGACATCCGCATCAGCGAAGTCGATTACATCATCGCGGGCGACGACACCCCGGTGCCGGAACTGCCCAATCCGCCGGTGACCGATGTCGACCGGGCGGTGGCGCGGTTGATCATGGCCGAGATTGACGACGGCGCCTGCCTGCAGATCGGCATCGGCGGCATGCCCAATGCCGTGTGCGCGATGCTGGCCGAGGCCGGGATCAAGGATCTGGGCGTCCACACCGAAATGCTCACCGATGGCATTGCCGAGCTGTATCGCGCCGGGCTGATCACCGGTGCGGCCAAGGCGCTCGACCCCGGCAAGCTGGTCTATTGCTTCGCGGCCGGCACCAAGCCGCTGTATGACACGATTGATCGCAATCCCGATCTGTCGTGCCGGCCGGTGGAATATACCAATTCCCCGCATATCGTGATGCAGAACCCCAAGGCGACGGCCATCAACAGCACGACGCAGATCGATCTCACCGGGCAGGCCGCATCGGAAAGCGATGGCAACCGGCATCTGACCGGCACCGGCGGCCAGGCGCAGTTCGTGCGCGGCGCCTATGCGGCAGACGGCGGCAAAAGCTTCATCTGCTTGCCCTCTACCTATGACAAGAAGGGCGAGCGGCGCAGCCGGATCGTGTTCAACCTGACGCCAGGCAATATCGTCACCACCACGCGCGCCGACATGATGTATGTGGTGACCGAATATGGCATCGTGAATTTGAAGGGCAAATCGGTGCCGGAACGGGCGCAGGCGCTGATCGGGCTGGCCCACCCGGATTTCCGCGAGGAGCTGGAGCGTCAGGCGCATGAGCACCGGCTGATCCCGCGCGGTTTCAGCTTCTGAAGCTCTGGCGCAACGAAAAAGGGCCGCTCCCGGTGGAGAGCGGCCTTTCGTGTTTTGCGTTGCCTGTCTGGATCAGGCGGTAACGGCGCGGCGGCGGCGGGCGGTGGCGCCCACCAGGCCAAAGCCGGCAATCAGCATCGCCCAGCTGGCCGGTTCGGGCACGACGCCCGAAGCACCGATGGTCAGATTGTCCATCACGAACGCCCCGCTCTGCGCGACGCCGCCATTTGGGCCGAACGCGATTGACCGGATCTGGCGATCCGACGTCAAGCCCCAGAAGCCGGCCGTGTTGGCCTGCAGGGCAAACAGCTGGGTGTCGTTGTTGCCAAAGGTGACAAGTGCCGAATAGGGTAGAAAGCTGCTGTTGATGAGGATATCGAGGCCGACCCCGCCAACGCCATTGGCATCACCGAAACTGGTCTGATCGAAATGCAGCGTAAAGCTGCCGTTGCAACCGGCGCAGTAGGTTTGATTGCTCTGAATGATGTTCAGATTGTTGAAGCCGGTGGTTTCATAGCGCGTCTCGCCATTCACTGCCGTCATCGCAGCATTGCTGAGAATCTGGAACGAACCCGAGTAACCGTCAGCCGCGCCATAACCGTCGGTGAAAGAACTGGACAGGGCCGACAGGAAAGTGGCGCGGTCGCTGAAAACGGTGGTCTGCGCGGCGGCACTCGTCAGCGCGCTGGTGGTGGCAAGCGCAAGCAGCGCGGCCTTGAGCATCATTCGCATAAATTACCTCTGAATTGCACAAGCGCCCTCTCAAGCGCGCGCTGAAACACACCCAACGCCTGAATAAATTAATCGACCGGTAATATGTTGTATAGCAAATAATAGGTTAATTATGGTGCTTTCCTGCAAATTGTGTCCGCAGCCGACGGTCCGCACAATCGGGCGATCCCTTGCCTGCGAGTTGCGGTATTTGCGGGCTGATGCCGCCGCCAAATAGTTGCGCGCGGGCTGCCTTCGTGCCACGGGACGACCATGAATCTCGCCCGCTTCCCCCGTCGCCGCTACACCCCCGGTTTCACCCCGCTGGAGCCGCTGCCGCGCCTCTCGGCCGCAGTGGGCGGCGCAGAACTGTGGATCAAGCGCGATGATCTGCTCGGCCTGGCGGGCGGCGGCAACAAGACGCGCAAGCTGGAATTCCTGATCGCCGATGCGCTGGCCAAGGGGGCGGATACGCTGATCACGGTGGGTGCGCCGCAATCCAACCATTGCCGCCTCACGCTTGCCGCGGCCGCCAAGGAGGGCCTGGATTGCCGGCTGGTGATCGAGGAGCGGGTGCCGGGCAGTTTCAACCCGGATGCGCTGGGCAATAATCTGCTGTTCGATCTGATGGGCGCCGCATCGGTGCGCATGGTCAAGGCCGGGGCCGATCTGGCCGAGGAAATGGCGGTGGAAGCCGCCGCCGTGAAGGCTGCGGGCGGGCACCCCTACATCATCGTCGGTGGCGGCTCCTCGCCGCTGGGCGCGCTGGGTTATGCCGCGTGTGCGCAGGAAATCATGGATCAGTCGTTCGAGATGGGCGTCGCCTTTGATCGCATCGTGGTCGCCTCCGGCAGCGCCGGCACGCACAGCGGGCTGATCGCCGGGCTCGTCGCGCTGAATGCCGGCATTCCGGTGACCGGCATCAATGTGCGCCGCCCCCGCGCCGAACAGGAAGCCAATGTGCTGAAACTGGCGCAGGCGACCGCCGATCTGCTGGGCACGCCGCAGCCGATGGCCGCGGATATCGTGGCGCTGGCCGATTGGGTTGGCCCCGGTTACTCGCTGCCGACGCCGGAGATGGTGGAAGCGGTGCGGCTGCTGGCAGCCAAGGAGGGCATATTGCTCGATCCCGTCTACAGCGGCAAGGCGATGGCCGGGCTGATTGCGCTGGCGCGGCAAGGGGCCTTCAAGGATGAGCGGGTGCTGTTCCTGCACACCGGCGGTTCGCCGTCGCTGTCGGCCTTTGCTGGCGTCTTGCGCGATCCCGCCTTCAACTGATGCGCCGTTATCGGACAATCGGCGTGATCGGCGGCATGGGGCCGGCGGCCACGGCCGATTTCCTGGGCCGGCTGGTGGCGGGCGTCAATGCCGCCAGCGATACCGATCACCCGCGCGTGCTGGTGGATTCGAACCCGCACGTGCCCGATCGCAATGCAGCGGCGCTGCACGGAGCGGATTCCCCCGGCCGGGTGCTTGCCGCAATGGGCGTGGCGCTGGTGGCGCAGGGCGCGCAGTTGCTTGCCATGCCGTGCAATGCCGCGCATGGCTGGGCCGATGCGATCATCCAGGCAGATACTGGCGCGCCGTTCATCTCAATGATCGAAGCCGCCGTGGCCGAGGCCATCGCGCATCAGCCGCGCTGCATCGGCGTATTGGGCGTCGGCGCAACGCTGGCGCTTGATCTGTACGGCCGGGCCAGCCCGGTGCCGGTGCTGGCTGGCGATCTGGCCGTCGTGCAGCCGGCGGTGAATGCCATCAAGGCCGGGGACCGCAGCCACGATGTGCGCGCGGCGCTGGCCGGTGAAGCGGCACGCCTGGCGGCGGCGGGTGCGGACGTGGTGATCGCGGCCTGCACCGAAGTGCCGCTGCTGCTCACCCAGGCCGATGTGGCGGTGCCGCTGATCGATTCCACCGCGGCGCTGGCCCGCGCCACGTTGGCGGCGGCGCGTTTGCCCGATAGGGTGAGACGATGACCAAGACAACTGCCGCCGTTCTTGCCGCCATGGGCGCGGCGCAACCTTATGCCACCAGCCAGCCGCTGACGATGAAGACGCTTGATCTGGCGCCGCCGGGTCCGGGCGAGGTGCTCGTCCGCATCGAAGCGGCTGGCCTGTGTCACAGCGATCTATCGGTGGTGAACGCCGATCGCCCGCGCCCGCTGCCGATGGCGCTGGGCCATGAAGCGGTGGCGCGCGTGGAAGCCGCCGGGCCGGGCGCGCGGCTGAAGCCGGGCACGCGCGTGGTGATGGCCTTTCTGCCGGCCTGTGGCCATTGCACTGTCTGCTGGTCTGGCGAGCCGTGGCTGTGCGGCAATGGTGCGGCGGCCAACGGCAAGGGCGAATTGCTTGGCGGCGGCTTCCGGCTTTCGGATTGTGGCCACCCCGTGCACCATCATCTTGGGCTGTCGGCCTTTGCCAGCCACGCGGTGATCGATGAACGCAGCCTGGTTGTGATCGACGACGATATTCCGCCCGAAATCGCCGCGCTGTTCGGCTGCGCCGTGCTCACCGGTGTGGGCGCCGTGTTCAATTCGGCGGTGGTGCGGCCCGGCGAAAGCGTGGCCGTGTGGGGCCTGGGCGGTGTTGGCCTTGCTGCGCTGCTCGGCGCAGTGGCGGCCGGCGCGGAACCGGTGATTGCCATCGATCCGGTGCCGGAAAAGCGCGCACTGGCGCTGGAACTGGGCGCACGGGCAGCGGTGGCGCCTGAAGACGCGGCGCAGGCCTTTGCCAAGCATGGCGCCCCGCGCGTCGCCATCGAAAGCGTGGGCAGCGGCAAGGTGCTGGCCGAGGCCTATCGCACCGCAGCGCGCGGTGGCCGCATTGTCACCGTTGGCCTGCCCAACCCGGCCGATCCCTTCACCATCCCGGCGGTGAGCCTGGTGGCAGAGGCCAAGACCATCATCGGCAGCTACATGGGTTCGGCGGCGCCGGCGCGTGACATCCCGCGCTACATCGCCCTGTGGCGGGCCGGGCGACTGCCGGTGGAACGGCTGCTGTCGGGCGTGCGGCCGATGGCCGAGATCAACGATGCGCTTGATGCGCTGGCCAGTGGGCAGGCCATCCGCCAGATCCTCATTCCCTGATGCTGCCGGCAGGCTGGTGGCCGGTCATCGGCGGCGGCCTTGGCCTGTTGCTGGGCAGCTTCATCGCGCTGGTGACGGCGCGCTGGCCGCAGGGGAAAACCATCCTCGGCCGTTCGCGCTGTGATCAGTGCGGGGCAAGATTGGGCGCGCTGGAACTTCTGCCGGTGCTGTCGCACATCATTCTGCGCGGGCGCTGCCGGCACTGTGGCCAGGCCATTGCGGCCCGACATTGGCAGATCGAACTGGCGGCCGCCGTCATCGGGGCTGGGCTGTTGTGGCGGTTCCCATCGCCCGAAGGCCTGTTGCTGGCGTTGGCCGGCTGGTGGCTGCTGGCGCTGTTGATCCTTGATGCCGAACACCAGTGGCTGCCCGATGCGCTCGCCCTGCCGCTGATCCCGTTCGCGCTGCTGCTGCCCGAGTTGCCGTGGGGCCTGCCGCTGGAACAGCGGCTGTGGGGCGCCGGGCTGGGCTTTGCCGGGCTATGGCTGGTGGGCTTTGCCTACAGGCGGCTGCGCGGGCGCGACGGGCTGGGTGGCGGCGATCCCAAGCTGCTGGCCGGGCTGGGGGCGCTGCTGGGCGGCTGGAGCCTGCCGTTCCTGATCACCGGCGCGGCCGCATTGGGCCTCGCGCTGGCTGGCTGGGATCATTTTCGCGGGCGCGACGTGAACGCCACCACCCGGCTGCCGTTCGGCGCCCTGCTGGCGGGCATGGCGCTGGTTCTGCTATGGCTGGGGCCCGATTGGCTGGAGATGTTGCGATGACCCGGTTCGCCGGCGCCCAGAAAGTGCCCGACAAGCGCGTGGAAATGTTTATCCGCAAGGGCTTCCTGTCGGCGGCGGATTGCGCCGGGCTGGTCAGCCTGATCGATGCGCATCGCCGGCCGTCCACCATCACCGATGCCTATGGCGCGGGCAGCGATTTTCGCACCAGTGAAACCGCCGATCTGCCGGCCAATGATCCGCTGGTGGGCCGGGTCTATCGCCAGCTGGCCGATTATGCCGGGCTCAACATCGCCCATGCCGAAGCCTTGCAGGGCCAACGTTATGCGGTGGGCCAGCAGTTCCAGATGCACACCGATTATTTCGAACCGACCGGCCTGGATTATTACCCGCACACGGCTGATGGCGGCCAGCGCACCTGGACGGTGATGGTGTATCTGAACGAGCCCAAGGCCGGCGGCGCGACGCGGTTTCAGCATCTGAACAAGGCCATCCAGCCCGAAACCGGCAAGCTGGTGGCCTGGTGCAACCGCCTGCCCGATGGCGGGGTGAACGGCGCCACGCTGCATGCCGGCATGCCGGTGCGGGCCGGCACCAAATATATCATCACCGCCTGGTTCCGTGAACAACCCCGCCGTCATCCGGCGGTTCTCTAAAAAAGACCGCTATCCACCGGTGACCTGACACGAAAAAGCCGCCGGCGCTGCGGGTGCCGGCGGCTGTATCGGGGGCAACTCAACTCAGAACTTAGCCGAAACGCTGGCCTGGAAGGTGCGGCCCAGCACATAGGTGTTGGTATCGATGCGGCTGGCGTTCAGGCGCTGGAATTCCTGATAGCGGGTGTTGGTCAGGTTGCGGCCTTCCAGCTTCACTTCCAGTTCGGTGCCCAGCAGTTTGATGCCCTGGCGCAGCACGACATCCAGGCGGATGCCGGGCTTTTCCACCAGATCGGGCTGGCCCGACGGGCCGCGGAAGGCGACGCGGTTGCTGGCATAGTTCAGCAGGATGGTCTGTTCCGACAGGCCTTCATCATCCTGGAAGCCAAACGACAGGTTGGCGACATGATCGGACTGGCCGGTGAGGGGCAGGCCGCTCTTGAAGATGTCGGTCGCCGGTACCACCGCGCCCGAAAGCGGGAAGCGGGTGGTGTCCCCGGCCTTCACGCGCAGTTCGGAATTAGTCCAGGTATAGTTGGCCGAGATGAAGAAGCGGCGGGTGGCAAAGAGATCACCCCAGCCCGACAGGTCGAAATATTTCTGGGCTTCGATTTCGGCGCCATACAGGCGGGCGTTCGGCACGTTGGCGAACGTCGTCTGGAAGGTGCCGCCCTGCACGAAGGCGATGGCATCGATCGGCTGATCGATATCCTTGAAGAAGCCGCCCACGGCCAGCCGCTCGTCACGGCCGAAATACCATTCGTAACGGGCTTCGACGTTCACCAGCTGCGAATTGGTGAGGAACTGGTTGCCGAAGCTCAGGCGATCGCTCTCGGTGTCGAAATAGGGTTGCGGCGCCAGTTCGCGGAACTGCGGACGCGCGATGGTTTTCGACGCGGCAAAGCGCAGCTGCATGTCTTCAGCGAAGTTCCAGGTGACGGTCAGCGCCGGCAGCCAATAATCCTCGTCGATGTTGGTCGGCGTGTTGAAGGCCGAACCGGGGTTGGCGTTGAACACGTCGACCGGCGTCACGTTCTGCTTGCCGGATTCATAGCGCACACCGGCCACCAGCTGCACGCCATCAGTCGGTTCGATCTCGATCTGGCCATAGCCGGCATGCACCGTCAGATCGGCTTCATAGCGCGGCGACACGGTGGAGATAGTGTTGAGGATGATGCCGTAGGTGTAGACGTTGAAATCCGACAGCAGGAAATCCGGGCGCTGCTGCGTCACGGCACCGGGCAGGGCGGCGTTGGACTGATAGCGATAATCGAAGCGTTCCGACACGCGATCGGCCTTGCTGTAGGCATAGCCGGCGGTGAGCTTGATCGGGAACGGGCCATTGCGGAGCTTGTAGCCAAGGTCGAGACCGCCGCCCCACACGTCTTCGTTCAGACGGCTGAAGGCGACGAGGCTGGATTGGCCCGGCGAGCGCAGATCGTTCACATAATCCTTGAACTGGGCCGAGAAGGCATAGTTGTTGAACCGCTCGTACGGCGCCAGGCGCTTGGAATTGGCATAGGTGCCGCGCACGTCCACGGTCAGATCGTCGAACTTGAATTCGCCCACGAACTGCGTGTCGATCAACTGGCGGCGGAACTGCGCGGTGGCGTTCCTTTGCAGCAGCACGTCGCGACCCACGTTGATGTCGTCGGTGCCGACCTGGATGCGGGCTTCCTTGATGGTGTCGTTCACATAGACGTTGGAAAAGCGGATCTTGTGATCGCCGAATTCAGCGCCAAAGCTCAACAGGCCGTTGACAACGCTGCGGAATTCGGTGGCCGCAAAATCGAAATCCTGATCCGGGTTGAGCTGCAGCGTGCCGCCCTGACCCACCGCAGCGCCGCCCGAAAGCTGCTGCTTGCCGGCCTTGGTCTGCCAGTCGTTCGACAGGCCGCCGGCGAACACGAAGCCGATGCGCGCGTCGCCCACATCCCAGGCGCGGCCGCCCGACATGTTGCCGCTCCAGTTCACCGGGATATTGTCGTTGCGGAAGATCACGTTGGTTTCGGCGTTGGCCAGGGTCGCGGTGATGTCCTGCAACTGGCGCAGCGAGAAATTGCCGCCAACGGCCAGCGCCTTGCCGGCGTCCTGGCTGGCCTGAATGCCGGTGGGCAGGCGGCGGGTGCCGTCGTCATAGCCGGTCCAATCCTTGCGGCCGCCCGCATAGACATAGCCGAGCTGGCCCGTCGTGGCGGTATTGGCGCCGATGCTGCCGCCAATGTTGAAGAAGGCTTCCTTGGGTACGGCCCGCGTTGTCAGGTTGATGACGCCACCGCCGAATTCGCCGGGGAAATTGGCCGAATAGCTTTTCTGGACCACTGAGCTGGCCAACACCGACGTGGGGAACAGATCGAGCGGCACCACGCGGCGCAGCGGATCCGGCGACGGGATCGGCAGGCCGTTCAGCAGCGCCAGCGAGTAACGTTCACCCAGACCGCGGACGTAGACATAACGGCCGCCAACGACCGACAGGCCAGTAACGCGCTTCAGCGCACCGGCAATATCGCCTTCACCCGAACGCGCGATATCGGCCTGGCTCAGCACCGACACCACTTCGCGGCTCAGCCGCACCGTGTTGGGGATGCGCCGGCCGATAACGACGATCTCGCTGCCGCCGCCACCGGGGACGGAGATATCAACCGGTTCTTCTTCCGGCGGGGCTTCGGCGGCGGGTGCCGGTTCGGGGGCCGGCGGAGGGGCCGGCTGGGCCCAGGCGGGGGCCGCGAACGCCACCATCATGGTGGTCGAAAGCAGGAGTGGCAGCTTGTTGGTCATGGTCTTGTCCCCGGTTGAAGTGCGGCGGCCGGCAGCAGCGAAGTTCGCGCCACCGGCCCCAACACTTCCTGGATCGGCGCTTACTGGATCGGTGCGGGTGCTGCGGTGCAAGCGGTGGCACCGGTGCCAACGCCGCAGGTCCAGCCGGCGTACCAGGTGTCGGCAGCGTTGCGGAATGCACCGACGAAGGTGGTTTCATCGAAGAAGGTGCCGGTGCCGGTGAAGGCCGTGCGCGGGTTGGTGGCCACAGCGCCGGTTTCAAAGCTGCCCGGCAGGAAGATGTCGGTCAGGGTCAGCGTCTGCGGCGGCAGCAGATTGTTGTTGCCGGTGATGATCGGCGTGATGCTGGCCAGCGGCACGTCGGTTTCATCGCGGGCAGCGCCGGAGCAGCCGAAGATCACCGAGCGCACGATCGGCGCACCGGCTTCGTCGGTCGGGGCATCGGCAGCCGCGACGGTCTGAGCGCCGTCGATATCGAGGCACAGGCCGGTGGTGGTGGTGTTGCGGATGATGCCGTTCACCAGACCGAAATCGGTGCCGCCACGCAGCAGCAGCGTATCGGGCGTGCGGTTGCCGATGAAGGTGAAGTTGGCGATGCGCGGGTTGGAGCGCGGGGTGCGGGTTTCGTTGCCAGAGGTTTCGGCTTCGATCACGCGGTCACCGCCGTTGGTGCGCTGCACCACCAGCGCATATTGGATCAGGCCCTTGAAGCCGAGATCAGTATCGATCGAATCGTCATCCGCGCCGGTGATGACAAGGCGCTTGTGGTTCACGCGGCCGCCGAACCATTCGATGCCATCGTCGGAACTGTTGTGGACCTGGATGAAGTTGGCGGTGGTGCCGCTGCCGACGCCGCCAAAGGTGATGCCGTTCAGCTCGTTGCCGGCGCTGACTTCAAAACCGGGGAAGCGCACCTGGATATAGGCCAGGCGGCCCGAATTGTCGGCCACGCTGGCGCCGCCGTAGAAGGCGCCGGTGAGGCCTTCGACGGCCGACTGGCAGGCCACTGTGCCGGGGGTTACACCCGCACCCACGCAGGTGTGGATCGGCGCGCGGCCAAGAATGACGATACCGCCCCACTGACCGATCGAGCTGTCGTTCACATTGCCTTCCATGTTGGAACGGCTGGTGAAGACGATCGGGCGGGTGGCGGTGCCTTCGGCGAAGATCTGCGAACCGCGGTTGATCACCAGCGCATCGGCGCCCGAGGAGCCGAAGACGACCACGCCCGGATCGATGGTGAGGATGCCCTGCTGGCCGCCTGCGGCCGGTGCACCCGGATCAGCGCCCAGATCGACGCCGACATTGACGCGGCCGGACAGCGAGTAAACCACGCCGCGGATGTTGGCCAAGGTGAGCCCGCCGGTGATGGTGCCGGAAATCTGGCAGTTCCTGAGGTTGTTGATCACGCCAACGTTGGTGGTGCCGGTGGGGCAGCTATCGGCAGGGCCGGTTGGCGTTGGTGTCGGGGTCGGCGTGGGGGTGGGCGTCGGGGCCGGGGCGGGCGGCGGCGTCACGATAGCGCCTTCGCCGGGCGATGCGATGTTCTTGGCACCATCGCAGGCGGCCAGCGTGAGCGCCGAACCGATCATGAGGAGCGTGCGAAGGCGGATAGTGCTTGAGCGGATCATGGGGTCACCCCTGTTGGCCGTGTGGTTTGCACAAACTGGGGTGCGCCTTTTGGCCGATCACGCCCCCGCGTTGCCGTGGGCTTTAGGCGCGATTCGTGGCGGCGCGGTTACGGCAAGATTGCGATCAGGTGACGGATGGATGGCAGTTCAGTGACGTGCCAGTTGCAGTTTCATGACAGCGCGGGCCGCCCCGGTCAGGGTGTGACCGCCGCTTCCCGCCGGGCATTGCCGCGTCGATAGGCGATCTGCAGCCGACCATTGGCGGCCAGTTCCTGCGGCAGCTCCATGATCTTCTCTTCTGAGATCAGTTCTGCCCCGTTGGCTGACAGCAGCACGTCGCCAGCCTTCAGGCCAGCGCGGGCCAGCGCCGGCAGGCCGGTCACGCTGTCCAGCCGCCAGCCCACGAGGCGGCCCTGTTCCCGCACCGGTGACAATGCCAGCCGCCACGGTGTCGGATCCCCGCCGGGCAGTGCGGCCGGCCCGGCCATGGCGGGTGCAGCATCGGCAAAAGCCAGCACCATCTCGCCGGAAGGCCCGGCCAGGATGGCACGGCCCGGTTCCACGCGCAGCAGTTTCACGCCGCCGGGCAAGGCGCGGCCGGGGCGCAGCAGATATTGTTTCCCGCCGGCCACCACGATGGCCATGCCGCCATCCGGCCCGGCGCGCAGGCCGGCGAGCGCCAGATCGGTGGGCGCCGAAACAGCCGCAGCAGCCGGCGGCGGCGGTGCAGCAGTGACCGGTGCTGGCGGTGGTGGCGGCGGCAGCGATGCAGGCGGCGCCTCATCACCGCCGCCGCGCAGCACCCACACCAGCCCGGCCGACAAGGCGAGCCCGCCGCCGATGGCCAGCGCCCATTCCTTCGGCGTATTTGTTCGTCGTGCGGCCACTATTGGGGGCAACCGGCGAGGCCCGCCACCGGCAATACCAGCGCGCTGCCATCGGCTTCGGTGATGGTTAGGCTGCCGTCGCGCACCACGGCGCCGCCGGCCGTGGCGGGCAATATGGTCAACCGCACCTCGAAACTGCGGCTGGCGGAACGGAAGCGGCTGATGGGGGCAAAGCCCATCACTTCTTCGCCCTCGCGCAGCTCGGCCGGCAGATCGGTGGAGCGGCCGTCGATGATGGCGCGCAATGTTGCCGGCGTGCGGCCCAGCATGGCAATGCGGCGGCCAGAGGCCCGGTCCCACAGGAAAAGCGCGCATTGGCCGGGTTCCAGCACTTGCTGCGGCAGTTCCGTGAAGGGCGGCGGCAGCGCCGGCGGCGTGGCCGCCAGTTGCAGCGCAATGAGGGCCGTGATGATCATGCGCCACTTTCCTCTTTCACCAGGGCCCCGCCCTGCTTACGGAACCCGGCGGCGGTCAGTGCCGCAGCTTCGCCCACGCCGGCGCCGGAAACGGCCAGTCGCGCTGTCCAACGGCCGGCGGTGCTGGTCACGTCCAGTCGCACCCGGCCGTCGCCGCTGGCCAGCGGCAGCAGCAGCGCTGCCCCGTCACAACGCGGTGCGCCGGTGAGCTGGCGCTGGCCCGCGAGCGGCAGCGCCAGATCGGCCGTCACCTGCCCGCCAGTCGTTTCACAGCGCCCGGCGCCGTCCAGTGTCGCCGTCACATCGGCAAGGCTGATCCCGGCCAGCGGCAGGCCGGGCAGCGGGCTTCCATTCAACCGGCCATTCAAACCCGCCACGCCGCCGGCGGTAAAGCCGCGCCAGATCTCGCCATTGAAGCTGCCCTTCACCTGCCAGTTGAGCCGGCCCTTCAACAGCGCGCCCGGCTGCAAGGCCAGTGACATGTCGCCCAGTTGCATCCGGCCGAGCATGGCCCCGGCAAGTTCTGCCTGCCAAATGCTGCCGCTTGCCGACGTCGCGGCCAGCGGTGGGGCCGGCAGCAGCAGCCGCGCCGGGGCCAGCGCCACCAGCCCCACGATCACGCCAAGGCCCAGCGCCAGCAGCCGCATCACTGCGCGCTCCGCACCAGCAGCCGCGCTCGCACCGATTGGTCCGGGTTGCGGGTGGCTTCCAACTGTTCGATCACCAGGCCATCGTTCTGCTCCAGCGCCGTGGCCCAGCCGATCAGCAGGCGGCCGTTGATGGCCGCGATATCAAGGCTAGCCTGGCCCGGCCCTTGCGCTTCCAGCCTTGCGGGTTGCAGGCCAGCATCGGCCAGACCGCGGTTCAGCACGTCGATCACGGCGGCCGGGTTGGCGGCAGGGCGGGCCTTGATGGCGGCGGCCAGCCCCTGACCCTGCGCAAGGCGCGTCGAGGCCGCCGCGGCGTCGGCCTGCGCGGTGGCACGCGCGGCGGCCAGCGGGCGGACCAGCAGCAGCCAGAACAGCAGTGCGGCCAGCAGCACCAGCATCAGGCTCACAAGCACGCGCTCGCGGCCCGTGCGCTGCGCCCACCATGGGGAAAACATCGCCATCATTTCGTCCGCACCGTCACATCGCTGATGCTGCCATCGGCGGTGGCGCGGGTGGTGCCGGTGGTGGCGGCAAGACCAGCGGCACCCAGTGCATCGGCCAGCGCCTGGGCTTCGGCAGAGCCGCCAGCCACGCCCGCCACCAGGCCGCTGCCCGGCGCATAATTCAGGCTGGCCAGCCCCGCACCCGGCCGAGCGCTGAGCGCCTGCACCAATGGCCCGGCCAGCGCCGCCAGCCCGCCAGCCGCGCCGCGCCGCTGTGCTTGTGCCTGCAGGGCCGTAAAGGCGGCGGCACCATCGGTTGCGCCCGGCGCCAGCGCCATCAGTTCCGCATCCGCCGCGCTGGCGGCGCTGCGGGCGCGGAGCAGAGCCGCCAGATCACCACCCAGCCACAGCCCGGCGATGGCGGCAGCCAGCAGGGCGAGGCGCTTCACTTGCGTGCGATCCGGCTGCCAGCGCGTCACCGGCGCATATTCGCCCGACAGCAGATCAAGCGGCAGCACATCGGGCAGGGTTGGTTGGGCCGGGGTCGTGGCATCGGTGCCGATGATGGCGGCAGCCAGGTCTGCCTCGGCGGCAAAGGCGGCGCTGGCGCTGCGGGCCAGCACGCGCGGTCCGTCCTGCGCCACTGCCCAGCCGCTGGCCGGCGCCGGCAGCAGCAGCGGATCGGGAATGATCGCGGTGGGTCTCCAACCAGCGCGCGCGGCTTCGACCAGCCAGCCGGCCATCTGCTCACGCGCCACCACAGCCACGGCACGCCGGCCATCGCCCGGTGCCACGGCGATGTGTGGATCGGCCTCGGCCAGGCGATCGGTCAGCGCCATCCGCGCTGCCGCTGCGGCCTGAGCGGGCGCCAGATCCGGCAGATCAAGCCAGTGCAACGCGACCGCTTCGCCGGGCACGGCCAGCACCAGCGGCCCGCCATCGGGGGAGGGCCAACCGGCACCGCCCGTACCATCATTGCGCTGCCAGCGCACGCGGGGGACGAGTGTGACGAGCACTGACCTTGGCATCATGTTTCCTCTCCCCAACGCCGCAGCAGCAGCTTTGCGGGCGCCGTGGCGGCATCGATCAGGCCGGTTTGCGCCAGCGTGACGCCATCGATGCGGGTGGTCATGCGATAGGCGACGAAGCGATCGCGCGTGTCGGGCTGGCGCAGCGTATCGGCGGCAATCTGGCGGCCGGCGAGCAGTGGCTGCGCCCAGAAGCTCGCCGTATCGCGCCAGCCGCCGGCCGGGCGGGCAGCAATCACGTCACGCGCGGTGGCCAGCGGCACGCCCGTGATGGTGGCCAGCACGGGTGCATCGGCGGGAGTGAGGCTGTTGATGTTGGGGCGCGACAGTTCGGTTTCCGGCAGCGCGCACAAGTGCGGCGCGGCGCGGGTGAAGATCGCGGGTGTCACGCCGGCCACTGCACGCCACTCGCTCACTTCAGCCAGCAGCGTGCCAGCGGTGCGATAGGGCGTGGCGGCGCGGGCATAGGCTGGGTCTTCGGCGCCCCCCCCACCTGCACTGCTTCCGGGCTGTTGATCGATATCCACCCAATCGGCGGTGGCGGCCGCGATGCGCAGGCTTTCCGCTTGCGGCACATCGAGCAGGGTGAGCAGTCGGGCGAACTGCTCGACCCCGAAAGGCCGTGTTAGGGTGCGCCCGGGCGGCCCCACTGCGACGCTGTTGAGGTTGAAGCAATTGCCGCCGGGGCTGAGCGTCACCGTTGCGGTGCCGGCGGGGGTGGGCAGTGCAAAGGCGCGCTCCGGCAGCTTTGGCAGCGGCAGCCGGGCGAGGATCATCGTCTCGCCGGCCAGTGCCGCGCCGCGCGCCACTTCCAGCCCGGCACGAGTGGTATCGAGATGGCGGGCCAGCCGCAGTCGATCAAACAGGCTGGTGGACAGCGCCGCCATCACGCCGACCAGCACCAGCACGTTGATCAGCGCCGCGCCCTGCTCATGGGGAGGGATGGGCCGTGTCATGCTGCGCCGCCTGGCCCCAAGGGCACGATCTGGCGGACATGGCCGATCTGCGGGCCATCAATTGTGAGCTCCAGCGCGCGTGGCATCTGGGTGGGCTGGCCGCTCCAGCCATCCTGCCAGCCTTGCGCCGTCAGCACGCGCAGCCGTGCCGCTGTGACGCCGCGCGCCAACACGCTGGCCTGGGTGGCGGCGGTGCCATCCACCATCGCCGCCGACCGGCGCACCAGCGTGTCGCCATCGATCACCCATTCCACCCGCTGCAGCGAGGCGCGGGGAGCCTGGCCGGGATTGGCCCAGCCGCGCCGCACCAGCGTGAACAGGGCCCCGTCATTCACGGCAAACGCCGCGTGTGTCCGGCCTTCGCCATCGCGCCAAGGGCGCGGCGCGGCCTGGCCGGCATCGGCGGTGAGCAGCGCGCGCAGCCGGGCGAGATCGCCACTCGCCCCCACCAGCGCCTGCGCCTGGCCGCTGGCCTGCACGCTGCCGGCCAGCAACGCCGTTCCGGCCGCCGCCATCAGGCCGAACAGGAACAGGCCGACGAGCAATTCGATGAGGGTGAAGCCGGCCTCTCTCACCGCCCGCTCCACAGCAATTTGTCAGCCGCGATCACCTGGCCGGCGTCACCAACAACCTCGACAATGATCAACTGGGTGCCGGGATCGGGGCCGGGGCTGATCTGTCGGCGCCACGCCCAGTCGCGGATGCCGGCGCGCTCGCGGCCCTGATCGGTGCCGGGCGGGGTGGGAGACAGCATCGCCTCCAGCGCCTGGTTGCGGGCGACGATGGCGGCATATTGCCGATCGGAAAGCGTGGCGGCATTGGCGAGGCTGACGCCCTGCAGGCGGATCAGCGCGACGGCAGCAAGGCCGAAGATGGCCAGCGCCACCATCACCTCGATGAGAGAGAAGCCGCCGGTTCCTGCCAAACATGCACGGACCCGCTCATGCCGAGCTTGTCGAGGCACGCGCCACAGTCCGCGCGTGCCTCGACAAGCTCGGCATGAGCGAGTTTTTGTTTCGGCCTCAGCGTGCATGGACGCTGCCTGCCGCATCAACGGTCACGCTCGCTGCCGCATCGCCGCTGCTCACGACAATCCGCGCCGGGGTGGCAAGGCCGGTGGCGTCGAACGCAATCGGCCCGGCCGGTTCGGTGGTGAGGGTCAGCCCGTCTGGCGCCGGCGGGGCGAACGTCGTGCTCTGCCCGGTCAGGATCGCCATGTCGCGCGTGGTGGCGGCCTGCGCCGCCAGTTTGACGGCAGCAGCGCGCGCCCGGTCGTCAGGGCCGGGCAGGGTGAGGACAAGCGCCGCACTGGTGATGCCGATAATGGCCATTACCACCACCAGTTCCACCAACGTGAAGCCGGCTTCAGAGGTTCCAGTTGCCGATGTCATCGGCCTCCCCTCCTGGCCCGGTCAGGCCATCCGGGCCCATCGACCACACGTCGAACGGGCCGTGTGACCCGGGGCTGGCATATTGATAGGGCTTGCCCCAGGGATCGTTGGGCAGCCGCTGCACATAGCCGCCGGGGCGATAGCGTTCGGGCTGGGCCATATCGGTGGGCGCAGCCTTCAGTGCGGCAATGCCCTGCTGCGTGGTGGGAAACTGCATCGTGTCGGCCTTGTAGCTGGTCAGCGCGGTTTCCAGCGTGGCGATATCGGCACGGGCACGGGTGATGGCGGCCTTGTCCACATCGGGCAGCACGTTCAGCACCACCACCGTGGTGAGGATGCCGATGATGACGATTACCACCATCATCTCGATCAGGGTGAAGCCGGCCTGTTTGGCCAACCGTTGCCTGACCAAACCGCTCATGCCGAGCTTGTCGAGGCACGCACCGGCTGTGGCGCGTGCCTCGACAAGCTCGGCATGAGCGGGTTCGGGCTTGTGGCAAGCAGCAGTCGGACGCGTCATGGTGTGGCCAGGCTTTCGAGTTGCAATATGGGCAGCAGGATGGAGAGCACGATCACCGCCACCGCGCCGCCCATGAACAGGATGATCGCCGGTTCCAGCAGCGCCAGCGCCGAACGGGTGAGCGCATCATACTCGCGTTCCAGTGCTTCGGCGCCCTTTTCCAGCATCACGTCGAGCCGCCCGGCGCTTTCGCCGCCCGCCGCCATGGCGACCAGCAGCGGCGGCAATATGGCGGCGCGGCGCATGGCGGCGGTGAGGCTGGCGCCTTCGCTGATATCATCGGCCATCTGCGCGACGCGCATCCGGATTTCGCGGTTGCCGATGGTGGGCAGGGTGAGCTTCAGGCCGTCGACCAGCGGCAGCCGGCTGGCCACCATCATGGCGAGCGTGCGCGCCAGCCGGGCCGCCTGCCAATCGCGTAGCAGCCGGCCCAGCAACGGCAGGCCGAGCAGCCAGGCATCGAACCGGCGGCGCAGGGCTTCATCGTTCAGCGCGCGGTTCGCCAGCACGCCGCCGACGGCGCCCAGCAGCAGGATCACCCACCAGCCTGTCGCCAGCGCGTGGCTGAGCGCCATGACGATCCGGGTGAGCAGCGGCAAGGTCTGGCCGATATCGGCAAATTGTTCGGCGATGCGCGGTACCACAAAGATCATCAGCGCCGCCACCGCCAGCGTGGCCACGGCGGCCAGCGCCGCCGGATAGGCCAGCGCCGCCTGCACGCGGCCCTTCATTTCGGCCTGGCGATCGAGCAACGCGGCCAGCCGTTCCAGCACCTGCGGCAGCGTGCCGGCGCCTTCGCCGGCCGCCACCATGGCGCGATACAGCGGCGGGAAGCTGGCAGGTTCCAGTGCCATCGCATCGGACAGGCGGCGGCCTTCGATCACGGCGCCATGCACAGTGGTCAGCACGGCGCGGGCCTTGTCGCCCTCCGTCTGCTTGACGATGGTGCGCAGCGCTTCCTCCAGCGGGGTGACGCTGGCCAGCGTCGCCAGCTGGCGGGTGAACAGGCCCAGCGCATTGGGTTTCAGCCGGGCGCTGCCGGTGACCAACGTGGGCTCGCTGGTGGTGGCGGCCTCCAGCTTGGTGGCAAACAGCCGCTTGTCGAGCAGGTCGGCGCGCGCTGCTTCGCTGCTGGCTGCGCTGATGCGGCCGGCGCGTGGCTTGCCTTCGATGTCGAGCGCCTCATAGCGAAACTCAGCCATCGGCCGGCTCCGGCTCGGTGCTGCCCATCACCCGCAGGGCTTCGGCCGGCGAGGTCAGGCCATCAATCACGGCTTGCGCGGCAATCGCCGGCAAACCGGGGCTGCCGGCAGCGGCGGCGAGATCTGCGGCGGTGGCGCCTTCGTTGATCCGCGCGGCCAGCGCGTCAGTCATGCGGATGATGTCATAAAGGCCCACCCGGCCCTGCCAGCCGGTGTGATTGCAGGTCTCGCAGCCCGGCGCCTGCCAGACCAGCGTTCCGGCGGCGATGCCCAGCGCCGCCGCCGTGCCGGCATCGGCCGGGTGGGCCGTGCGGCACGCGGGGCACAGCCGGCGCACCAGCCGCTGTGCCACCACGGCGCGCAGCGTGGCGGCGAGCAGGAACGGCTCCACACCGAAATCACGCAGGCGGGTGATGGCGCTGGCGGCATCGTTGGTGTGCAGCGACGACAGCACGAGGTGGCCGGTGAGCGCGGCCTGCACAGCAATGCTGGCGGTTTCGGCGTCGCGGATTTCGCCGACCATCACCACATCAGGATCCTGCCGCAAAATCGCGCGCAGGCCGGCGGCAAAGCTGAGGCCGACCTTTGGGTTCACCTGCGTCTGGCCCAACCCATCGACGGCATATTCCACCGGGTCTTCCACGGTCAGGATGTTGCGGCTGCCGTCGTTGAGCAGTTTCAGCCCGGCATAAAGCGTCGTCGTCTTGCCGCTGCCCGTGGGCCCCGTCACCAGCACCAGGCCGTTCGCTTCGGAAAGGCCCGCCCGGAACGACCGTTCGGCGGCGGCGGGCATGCCCAATGCGGCCAGATCGATGCCGGCATTTTCCTTGTCGAGCAGGCGCAGCACCACGCGCTCACCACCGCGCGCCGGCAGGGTGGAAACGCGCACATCAAGCCGCTTGCCGCCCAGTGCCAGGTCCATACGGCCATCCTGCGGCAGCCGGCGCTCGGCAATGTCCAACCGCGCCATCACCTTGATGCGGCTGACCAGCACCGGTGCCACACCGGGCGGCAGGCGGTGCAATTCCCGCAGCTCGCCATCGGCGCGCATCCGTACCACCAGCGCACTTTCGAAGGGCTCGATGTGAATGTCAGACGCTTTCAGCCGGGCGGCCTCGGCAATCAGCCCGTTGATCAGGCGGATGGCCGGCGCTTCGTCGTCGCTGGCCAGCAGATCCTCGGCGGATGGCAGATCATCGCCAAAGCCGGCCAGTTCATCGGCCTCTCCGGCATAGGAGGAGCGGGCATAATGATCCTGCAGCAGGCGGTCGAACACCGCTTCGTCCACCTCGCGCAGCGCCAGCGGGCGCCCGGCGATACGGCGCACTTCGGCCAGCGCTTGGGGCTGGCTGCCCTTGCGGCGCGCCACTTCCGCCACGTCACCCAGTGCGGTGACGATCACCCCTTGCGCCTTGGCAAAGGCATAGGAGAGGGCGGGCTGGCTCATGGTTTGGGCGGAGCAGCGGGCGCGCCCGGAATCGGAGCCTTCAGATAATCGCGCACCAGTGCATCAATACTGGGATCAGCCGTGGCTTCGCGGCGGGCCTGTTCAGCGCGGACATATTGGTATCGGTCGCCGGTCAACTTGGCGGCGTCTTCGGCATTGCGGATGATGGTCGGGCGGATGAACACCATCAGGTTGGTCTTGGTGCGGTCGCGCGATTTCGATCGGAACAGATTGCCGAGGAAGGGAATGTCACCCAGCAGCGGCACCTTTTCGATCGCGCGGCGCTCATTCTCGTCGATCAGGCCGCCCAGCGCGATGATCTGGCCATCGTCCACCGTCACCGTGGTGTTGATCTCGCGCTTGTTGAGGATGATGTCCGGAATATTCTGGGTCACGATGGAGGTGGCGATGCTGCTCACCTCCTGCCGCAGGGTCAGCTTGATGGTGCCGCCGGCGTTGATCTGCGGCCGCACATCCAGCGCGATGCCGATATCCTGCCGTTGCACGGTGCGGAAAGCGTTGTCGAAATTGTTGGAAAGAGCCTGGCCGGTGGCGAGCGGCACGTTCTGGCCCACCAATATGCGCGCCTGCGCGTTGTCGAGCGTCATCACCGAAGGGGTGGAGAGCACGTTGGATGCGGTATCGGCCTTCACGGCGTTGACCACGAAGCCGAACACCGCATTGCTGCCCAGGTTGCCGCCAAACCCGAACTGGCCGCCATTGGCATTGAGCAGGCTGTTCACCGCGGCATTGCGCAAGGCAACCGTGGTGGAATTATCCTGGCCATAGCGTTTTTCCGCCGCAATGGCCCCGGCCACCGCCAGCAGGTTGGGCGCGGCGTTGCTGTAGTTGGTGACAGAAAACGGGATGTTGCTACCCCCGGTGCCAGACAGCAGGAACTGCACGCCCAGCCGCTGGGCGGCGATGTCGCTGATCTCGACGATGATGGCTTCCACCAGCACCTGTTCGCGGCGCACGTCCAACTGGCGGATCACCTCGCCCAGCCGGCGCTGCACATCGGCCGGCGCAGCGATCACGATGGCGTTGGCACCTTCATAACGGGCGATCACCGCCTGGCCGCGGCCGATGCTGGCGCCGGGCACGAAGCCGCTGGTGCCCAGTGAACCACCGATCGGCGGCGCCTGCAACGGCGCGCTGGCGGCGGGTTGCTGGCCCTGTGTGGCGGCATTGGCGTTGCCGAAGGCGCTTTGCGTCGGCTGCGTCTGCGGGGCGGACTGGCTGGCAGGGCTGACCGGCTGGCCCACCAGTTGCTGCAGCACCGGCACCAGTTTTTCGGCATCGGCATGATTCAGGAAGAACACCCGCACATCGCTGCCGGCGGCGGCCGCCTGATCGAGATCCGCAACAGTCCGCGCCAGCTTGCCCAGTGTCGCCGGATCGCCGCGCAGCACCAGGCTGTTGCTGGCATCAACCGGGGCGACCTGCCAGCCACGCCCTTCGGCGCTGCCTTGCGCCACTTGCGCCAGCGACGTGGCAATCTCACGCGCGCCGGCGTGTTTCAAGGGGATGACGCGCACGGCGGCGCGATCCTGATCGATCTGGCGAGCCAGCTGACGCACGCGGGCGACATTGTCGGCATAATCGGCCACGATCACGGCATTGCCGGCGCGATTGGCGGTCACCTGGCCTTCGCGGGACACCAGCGGGCGCAGCGATTCGATGGCGGAGGCGGCATCAATGAAATTGAGATTGAGCACGGCGGTCTCGAACCGGTCGCGGCCCTGGCCCGCAGATGGCTGGGTGGCCGCCCCATCGGCCGGTGCCACGCGGAACGCGCCGCCGGCCGCCGGGGTGACGACGAGGCCGTTGGCGCGCAGCGTGGACAGGAACAATTCGAAATAGCCGGCCTGATCAAGCGGCCGTTCGGAAACCACCGAGACTTTGCCCTGCACGCGCGGATCGATGATGAAGGTGCGGCCCGTCGCACGCGACACATCCTGGATGAAGGCGCGCACATCGGCATCGCGCAGATTGACCGTCTGCTGGGCCAGCAGCGGGCTGGCGACAAGCAAAAGGGCCATCAGGGCAGGGGTGAATTTTCGCGTCATTTCCGGTCCTGCCGGGGCGGCGCGGCATCCGCTGCACTGCCCGATTGATCGATATAGAGTTGCTCACGCGCGCCGCCGCGATCGAGCGTCACGGATTCAAATTCGACCGCCGCCAGGCGAACGCCGGGCATGATCTCCTCGCCGACGCCCACGCTTTTCTGTTGGCCGTCGGGCGTGGCCAGGATTGCCGATCCCCGACCCGACGCCGCATCGACGCGCGTGCCAAGCAGCACCAGATCCAGCCCCGAAACCGCGTCTGCAGCGGCCGAGCCGGCCGGGAAGAATGGATCTACCGCCACCACCACCGGCCCTGAAGGCAGCGCTGCCAATGGTATGCCCAGCGGCCCCGCCGGCGTGATCGCCAGCCACAGGAGACGCACCGCCACCAGCCCGGCCAGCCCCCAGCCAGCCAGTTCGGCAAGCCCCAGCAGGCGGGCCGGCCATGGTGGTTTTTCCTCGGTCCGGATCAGCGGCTGCACCCCTAAACCAACGTTATCCGCAAGCGTTCGCAGCCTAGCCGGATTCGCCTTATGTGACAGCCCCTATCGGCTGCGTGTGACGGTTGGGTTACAGCGGCGTGACAGCTATTGGCTTCACTTGGGCGGCTGCAGCAGGTTGTGGCGGCGCAGGACGGCCTGCAACTGGTCGTGCGGCAGCGCGGAAACCGTCCACCAATCGGCGCCGGTCATGGTCTTGGCGGCGATCATGGCGTTGACCACGGCTTCTTCCACGCCCTCGATGGTGGCGGTGAACAGCGGATTGATGGCGGCGTTGGGCAGGCGCGCCACGCTGGCCGGCTTGTCGGCGGCTTCGTGCCAGTTGCCATCATCCACGCCGGCATTGGCGGTGGAAAAGGCGATGAAGATATCGCCTGAACCATCGGCCAGGATCGATCCCAACCGGCCCAGGCCGGCGGTGCCGCGCCGCGCCAGCCGCTTCAATTGTTCGGCGGTGAGCGGCGCATCGGTGGCGATGACGATGATGATCGAGCCGCGATGTTCCTCGTCGCGGTCATCGGCCAGGGCCAGTTTCTTCGGGTCACACACAGTGGCGGTCTTGCCGCGGCGCTGCTGCGGGGTCGGCAGCAGTTTCGTCACGCAGGGTTGCTGAAGGTCCATCTCGCGCGCGACATTGATGCCGGCGACACGCAGGCCCATCGCCGATCCGTAATTACACTGCACCAAAACGCCCACGGTGTAGCCGCCTTCCGCTGCTGTCAGTTTGCGTGAAGCCGTGCCGGTGCCGCCCTTGAAGCCATTGCACACCATGCCGGTGCCGCCACCCACATTGCCTTCGGCCACCGGGCCGGCTTTGGCTGAGTCCAGCGCGTCCAGCGTGTCCTGCACGGTCACGTGCTGCCCCGCCATGTCGTGCAGCGTGGCATCGGCCGTTTCGGCAACCAGCGGATACCAGAAGGCGCCGGTGCGGTGATCAGCCAGCCATTTGAAGGCGGCATCGCGCACCACACCCACGCTGCCGGTACCGGTGATCAGGATCGGCGTTTCCAGCACGCCGCCTTCCTCTACCCAATGGGTGCCGGTCATGTCGCCATTGCCGTTGCCGGCAAAGAAGCCGGCGAAAACGCCGCGTTGATCCGTCTTGCCGCGCGGGAAGATCGCGGTAACGCCGGTACGCACCGGGCCTTTTCCGCGCACCCGTGCGCCTTCACCGGCAATCAGCGTTTTGAAGCCGACCTCGACGCCGGCCACATCGGTGATGGCGTTGAGCGGCCCCGGTGTGCCGTCGAACGGCACCCCCAGATCGCGAGCGCGTGGGCTGGCGATGGCGGCGCTGCTGGCCAGAATCAGGGCCGCAAGGATCAGATGCTTCATATATTCTCCCCCGTTACCGGCAAGGCTAGCCGGAGGCAGCAGCCGGCGCAAATTTGACTTCTGCGCACAATGCGTCCAAAAGGCGCCTGCAATTCGATGGGCGCGTGATCGGAGCAGCCAGCTCCAAGGCCCCACCCCCCAAGCTTGCTTCCCTTATCACGCGGGTTGCCAGTCAACCCAAACCCGGTTGGCATGGTGCCTTCCGGGCGACTGATATGTTGGAACAACAACCTCATGAATTTCTCTGATCTCGCTCTTGCGGAACCGTTGGCGCGCGCCATTGCCGAAAAGGGTTATGATACCCCCACACCGATCCAGCAGGCAGCGATCCCGCCGGCGCTGGCCGGCAACGACGTGCTGGGCCTCGCCCAGACCGGCACCGGCAAGACGGCGGCCTTCGCGCTGCCCATCCTCAACCGCCTCGCCGCCAATCCCAAGCATCGCCTGAAACTGTCCACCCGCGTGCTGGTGCTGGCGCCGACCCGCGAACTGGCCGCGCAGATTGCCGCCAGCTTCACCGCTTATGGCCGCTATCTGAAACTGTCCGTGGCTTGCGTGTTCGGCGGCGTGCCGATTGGCCGCCAGGAACGCGCACTGTTCCCGGGTGTGGACGTGCTGGTCGCCACGCCAGGCCGCCTGCTCGATCTGGTCATGAAGGGCGCTTGCGACCTGGGCCATGTCGAAATGCTGGTGCTCGACGAATGCGATCAGATGCTCGATCTGGGTTTCGTGCATGATCTGAAGCGCATCACCGGCCTGCTGCCCAAGCAGCGCCAATCCATGCTGTTTTCGGCCACGCTGCCGCCGTCCATTGAAGAGCTGTCGCAGCGTTACCTGAAGAATCCCGTCAAGGTCGCCGTGAAGCCGGCCGCCACCACTGCCGAGCGTGTGGTGCAGACGGTGATTCACGTCTCCCAGCCGGAAAAGCTGGCCCTGCTGGCGCATCTGCTGGTCGAACCCGATGTGGGCAGTGCCATCGTTTTCACCCGCACCAAGCATGGCGCCGATCGCGTCGTGCGCCAGCTTTCGGCGCACAAGATTGCCGCCGAAGCCATCCACGGCAATCGCAGCCAGGCCCAGCGCACCCGCGCGCTCACGGGTTTTCGCACCGGCGAAGTGAAGGTGCTGGTGGCGACCGATATCGCGGCCCGCGGCCTCGACATCCCGGCGGTGAGCCATATCTATAACTACGAACTGCCCAACGTGCCGGAACAATATGTGCACCGCATCGGCCGCACCGCGCGTGCCGGCCGCGAAGGCCGGGCGATTGCCCTGTGTGCACCCGATGAGCGC
>Ga0209278_1000297_pt1 | contig 45665 bp, 64 predicted proteins | sample JI81BgreenDNA_FD_187504 | JGI IMG/M metagenome (GOLD analysis project Ga0209278, IMG submission 187504) | Wastewater effluent complex algal communities from Wisconsin, to seasonally profile nutrient transformation and Carbon sequestration -... | ecosystem: Engineered > WWTP > Effluent > Algae...
ATGGCGACTTTCCGCGCCCGAATATCCCGATCCGGTCGGCGAATACGAAGGCGAAACCTGCAACCGAATGCCGGAACACGATGAGGATCAGCCGCGCAGGTATCGGCTTAAACCTTGCAATGGCGCGATGGTTGATGATGGCATTTACGTTCATTGCGATACATGTGGAGCGGTTGCATGATCCGCCGACTTATCCTTGACACGGCTATCTTCGTGGCGTTCATAGGCGCGTTGCTGGCCTGCTACATCGCTCTGTAAACAAAAACCCCGCCATATAGGCGGGGCTTTCCGTATCATCTGCGCGACGGTTAGGTCAGGGTGCCACGACGCAGAGTGCCGGGCCGCTGGCAGTAGTAGAGCGGATAGGCATGGACGTGATACTTCGCAAAGCGCGGAGTATTCATAAAAGCAGCGTCAAGCTCTTGAACCGCATAGATCGGCTGGCCAAGGGTGTTGACGTAGGGCATGAACTCATCGGCAGGCGCCATGGCCTTTACGAAGATGCCGTCACCTCCTACGACGAAAAACTTTGCAACGGCAGCGCCGATTGCAACCGTCGAGTTGTCATCCGAACCGCGATAGTTGTGGAACAAGATCCCGCCAAAGTCGAATTGCGAGAAAGCATCAACGCCGCGAAGCTCAGCGGCGGCTTGCCAGCCAAGCCACATTTCCTTGACGTTCGGGTGCGAGATAAGAGCGTCAAAGAAGTCGTCGCCAACCAGAGCGTGAACGCGCGACCGGCCCATAACCCACGCCCCTTTGGCCGAACGCTGGATAGAGCGAACGATATCACGACAGATGCCCGCAACGTCAGTGTCAGTCTGGTCAAGCTCAAACGAAGTCGCAGTATCTTGGGCTTCCCCAAATTCGGTGTAGTAGCTGTAATACGAGCTACCATCGCGCGGGTCAAGCGCAACACCCTGAATAGCCGCAAGGCGCAGGTATTCCTCGGTGTATTCAATCTTCTGGCGCATACGTTCAAGCCGAGTGGCAACTTCACGCTGAACCGACATAAGCTCAGTTTCCGAACCAAACGCGCGCAGGTTGGCGATTTCATGCGCCCAAACAGTATCCTGAACGGCAAGGCGCGGAATGTTCAGCGCCAGCATATCGCGGTTTGCGCGCGAGTTCTGGTCAGCCGGTGCGCCACGTTCAGAGAAACCGATAAGGTTCAGCGTGTCGGTCTGACGGTCAACCCAAACCGTTTTAGTCCGCACAGGCTTAGGTTCAAAGATATTCATCGAACCAAGCATTTGCGGATTGAAGTCCATCTTCGAAACTGCCGAGGACAGCTCGAACATGCTAAAGGCATCAGCCTTGAAAACGTCCATCGTAGCCATTGCTACTTATCCTTTCTTACACAGTGCGCACGATGATGCCAAGAGCGGCAAGCGTGACGCGATTGGCCAGGTTTGCAGCGGCATCGCCAGCGGGGTCATACACGACTTTAGACCCTTTGATTTCAGCGTCACGCGCGATGATCACACCGTCAAAGTCAGCGGGCGACGCGGTGTCATTGGTGACCGACGCGTAAAGCAGGCCGCGAACGGTGCGAGTGCCGTTATCGGTGCCGTCCGCATCATGCGGAACCCATTTGCCGCTTGCCGTGATCTGCGCCATAGTGCGGCCAGCCGGAATGGTCGTGTTAGCAGCGACGGTCACGATGGCCGCATCGCGCGAACGGGTGCCGTTAGCCTCGGATTGCATAAACTCGGCGTTACGCGCGCCTTCTACCAGAGTAGCCATTATTTCTTACCTTCCTTCTTGGTTTTCACAAAACCCCAAGCGTCTTTGCTCTCTAGACCCTTCGCAATAGCATCGCGGATGGGGTCAGTTTTCACAGTCGATTTGGCAACCGCGAAAGCCGCCTTGACTTCAATATCAGTCTTGAAGTCGGCAATAGCTTCGTCGCCATAAACCGCCTTGATCACTTCGCGGCGAATGGTCATCGCGTCTTTGCCGGTAGCGTCATAGCCATCAACAAGCGCCTTGGCCTTGTCGATAACGCCGGACAGTTCCGCAACACCATCGCGCACAAGTGCGGCGATTTCATCGTCGGTCTTGATTTGTTTCGTGGCATCAGCGCACTCTACTTTCAGGGCCGCAATCTCAGCGTCCTTTTCGGCCAGCGCGTCGGCATGATCCTTGATGATCTTCAGCAGCGTATCGGCATCCGAGGCCGCGACTTGCACGGCCTTGTCACCAACCGCAACCGCTTTGAGTTCCGCCATTTCGGCTTCCTTTCCGGTTTGGTTAATCGGGGCCGCGCCCCAAGTTGCAGCGTCGCCAATGCGCGCTTCTGATCCGGCCCTTGCATCACTGACAATGGCCAAATGGTTATACTGCGGCGGCCCCATAATGAAGTCATAGCCGCTATTAGCGGGCGCTTCCGTCATGGTAGCGACATAGCCCGCGCTAAGTTCAACGTTGCCCGCGTCAAGGTAATTAAGCCCCTTGCGGTCAGTCACCATGACCTCTAGCGCCACCCATTCGCCATCGCGGGCGAATTTATTAGTGACGTGTCCAACCGCCAATTCCGCGTAATTATCCGGCGTCACATCAACGCTAGGGTGCCCCACGGTGACAGGCTTTTGCGCCATGCTGGAAAGGCTAGATGCATCAAACACACTTTCGGGCGGGCGATACACCTTCACGATGTGATTGCCGACAAGGCCAAGCTCGGACGCTAGATAATCTTGAACCCCAGTCCGCAATGCCCGCGAATGAGCGACAAGATAACCCTCAGGGGTTTTCTTGACTTGCCCAATTCGTGCGCGGTCAGTGAATTTAATCATGTTGACATTGTGCCTCTTTTGTGTTTGTCTGGCAAATCAGGCGACATGCGTCACCACTAGTTCCCACCGAACCACCTGCAAACTGTCAGCGGCGTTTGCCAGTTGCACCGTGATCGTGCAGGTCACATCGGCGGCGGTGTCCACGGTCGCGGAACTTGCGCCCGCGCCGCCAGTCTCGGACGGCGAGAAAATCGCGTCGGCAGGCAGGAACGCCTGCACCGCTTCCGAATTGACGTTGAACACCGTCACCGTTCGATCCGTGGCGCTTGACCCGGTGAAGCCGCCCGCGCTTTCCATGGGGCGGGCTGCGCCGAAGTTGACGCGCACCGTCTTGTTGTTCGCGTTGTTGGTCTGTGCGGTCAACATGCGAATCTCGGCCTTGCCGAACCGGCCCATGTATCCGGCGGGGACAGTGAATGTCGCCGCCGTTTGAGGGGACGCCACAGCGTCTGCCCCCGTTACCGCCGTTGAAGTGCCAGCCGCCACCACAGTCGGAACCCCCGGACGGGTGCGCGGATCGACGACAGCGGCGCGGAAAGACGAATCCATGACACGCCAATTCGTGCCATCGCTCACCAGATAGGCCCAAGCCCCGAGAACGGCGGGCAAGATGCCAGTCCCCGCGCTGCCCCCGAGAGGCCCCAGCACGTTGCTGGACGCGCTGTTGACCGCATTTGCCGTTTGGGTGGAGATGTAAAGCTCGCGCCCAGTGAAAGATGCGGCGCTTGGCAGGGTCAGAGTGACAGTGCCAGCCCGGTTGCAGGTCACAATGTCGTGCCAGCCTTGGACAGTTGCCGTTGCCGTGGTGACAGTCAGGAAGCTATCCGGCCCAAGCCCTTTGATGATCCGCCAGCCGCCCCATTGAGGGGTGCCCGTGATCCCGCCGGTATATCCGCGCATCCACGCCCGCGCCGCGCCGCCGCCGCTTTCAAGGAAGAATTGGCTTGCGGAATCGTCTTCGCGGTTGATCGTGAAGCCCTGCGAGAAACGGGCCGGAATGTCAGCCGGTGACACATCGAAGTCGCCCCAAGCGACAAACTCAAGGCTTGACCGTTCAGCATTGTAGCCGGTCGGGGCAAGACGCAAGCCGTTCACAGAGTCCGAAGCGCCCAAGACGCGCGGCTTGATGCCCAGCGGGAAAAACGCCGTGCCATCGTTGCCGTCTGCCGAAAACACCTCCGCCAGAGTGGCGACTTGCCCAGCCGTGCCATTCTGGACCTTGAAAGACAGTTTGCCCACAAAGTTGACATCGGCGCTCTGGGCTTTCGTGGCTTCAATCGACGCGCCCCAAGCGCCACCCGGACGGCTTGCGATCAGAAAGCCCGCAGTCGTTCCGCCGGTCGTGTATTCGTTGTTGGCGCCGGGGATGCCCAAGAGGATGCCGGAACCCGTCCCCACCAGAACGTCATCGCGCGACATTTCGGTGAGCCGCGTCTTGATCATGTAGCGGACGCCGTCTCGGGAATCCCAGACCCCCGGCGATACTTCCTCTCGCTCGTCGCCAACGTCTGCCGTAATGGTCAGCGCGCCGTGAATGTGGCCGTTGATCCTCTCGACGTGTTGCTGACCCTCAAACACAGGACCGTGCAGATTGACCGGATAGGCGTAGGTCAGATTGACCTCGCTACCCGCAATCCAGTCGCCCGTGACGCTATCCCGACGACGCAGGCGCACCGCCGTGCTGCCATGGGTGTAATCGACAACCCCATAGTGGCGCGGCCAACTTCCAATCGTGGAAAACCCGACTTGGAAACCGATGTGCTGCGTCCCGAACTGCGTGACCACCTGAGTAGAAGCCGCGTAACTTGTGCCCACATGACCATAAAACACAGCGCAGACATTCGGGCAGGCTTCGATCGCAGTGCCAATACGCTGAGAATAGAACTGGTATGCCGTGCTGATCGTGAGAGGATCAGAAGGCCAGCCGCTCGTGTTGTAAGCCGCAACGCTTGACCCATAGGCCCCATAAATCGGCTGGTGCAGGTGAATTTCGATGTTGCAGTCAGTGGAATCTCGCAGCAGCGATTCGAACCATTCAAGCGCCGCCTGCGATTGTTCCCCAGACGAGCCGCCCGCCATGTCGCCAAGGTAGATTTCGAGCATGTTGCCGAAGCGGCGCGCGTAGAACTCCACACCGAAGGTGCGGCGGTAATCGACCGTTGTGTAATTGGTCGGATGCGAAGATTCACCCAATGCCATGTCGTGATTGCCCGGCAGGGTGACAAGCTGGGGAAGGTTCCGGCTGTAATAGTCGGTGATGAAGTTGGGATAGCTGTAGAGCGGCGCCGAACCGTCATTCGCAACGGGGCGGTCAACAATATCCCCCAGAACGCGGACGTTCCGAACAGGCCGTTCGTATGCCCGGCAGAAAGCGGCGATATCGCTCAGATGGGTGCGAACTTCTGTCACCTGCCCTTCCGTGACCGGTTGCAGGTCGGCGGTAATGATCACCGACTGCCGCAAAGCCGTGGAGACAAGGCGCACCCCGCCAGCGGTGGACAGGTCAAAGTCGGTTGCGCCAGACGCCACTACGCGGAACGACTGCCCCGTCCTGCGCTCTCGCACGTATTGTCCAACCGTCACGCTGGACGGCGTCCCGCTGGTGTAGGTCAGCAGCGTGTCGGCGCGCAGGGCGGCCTCGGTGTCAAACCACGGGCCATCGTAAAGGGCGGCTTGGGCGGCGGATTCCTGTGCATCTGCCGCCGCGTCAATAGCCGCGTTATATTCATCTTCCGTGATCGTGCTATACCATGCCCCCGGCACAGTCACGACTTGCGAAAGCAGGTCAGTGATATCCTCGGATGCATTATCCCCGCTGATCTGAATAGCGCCAACGTGAACGCGCCCGGTTTCCTTGGCATATTCATCGGTCGCGTATCGGACAATGTAGACCTGATAAATCGTGCCGCGCTGACCTCGCTCATTCGGCCACAAATCAATATCAAGCCCGCCCGTGCTAGTCAGGATTACGGAACGGCGGTCAAAGTCCAGAACCACTTCGCCGTCAGTATCAACGCCAGAGAGGACAAATTCAGCCTTGGAATAAAGCGTCCAACTATCATCCGGCAGATTGAAAGTCCCGGTGACGTTTACGGTTTCAATTGGCATTATCGTCCTCGTTATTATCTTCCGCGTCAGGCGTCATATCTTCCGGCTGCTCACTGTCAGGTCCGCCCGCCTCAATCCATTCGCCATAGCTTTTTTCCAGCCCCGGCAATAGCCCGATTTCCGTCACCGCGTTAATCATGCTTTCCGCCATGTATTCCGGCGCTTTGCTGATAGCGGTCACAAACTTGTCAATCGCGGCAGTCGTCTTATCGGCAATCTCGGCTTTTTCCTTGTCCGACATTTGCCACAGCGGACGCCACTCATACCACAATTCATCCGGGCGTTTGCCCAGCGCGTGACGGATCAGGCACTCATCAAGAATAGACATGGCCGGTTCAAACTCATTCGTTTGAATGGAATTGATCCGGTCGTAATAGGCTGACAATTCCAGATCGCCGGTTGCACCTAGCCCGCCCGCACCCGTGCCAAACAGGATAGCGCGCGGAATACGAGCGGCGGCTGAGACCTCCTCTTGCGCCTTCGTGATGATATCCGGCAAGGTGGCGAAGGAAAAGTTTTTCTGTTCCCAAGTTTCGGAGGGATCACCGGGCGTGGTGCTGCCGTTCAACAAGACAGTGCCGAAGTTGCCAGCCATCGCGCGCATTGCTTGGATACGCTTGACAAATGCCTCTTCCTCCGCCGGGTCAGACACCAGCGCCGAAAGCCCCGGAATGGTGATTACATCAAGCCGCGCCTCATACAGAAGCGCCGCGATATTCGCCACCGTGCCGTCATGCCGCTTGATAGCGTCCAGCATCGCCAGCAAGACGCTATCCCCTTCGCGCCCGTATACCCATCCGTCAGGACGTTCCGCGCCATACAGCGTCACAAACCGCGACGGGTGAACCTGCGCCCCGTTACTGCCAGAATAGAACTTAGGTTCCCCGAAGTTAGGCGCCATGGTGTCCGACTGGATTTCACCGATGCCGATGTAACGGCTATCGAGAACGTTCAGAAACCGGATGCCGCCGCGCCGCATACGTTCCGGGTTAAGCGGTTGCGTCAAGTCACTGTCAGCCGTGCCGATGTAGATATGCGCTCGGCCAAAAATACCCGCAAGCCGCTTGGCACGGTCCAGCTTGTCTTGCAGTCCAAGCGCCTTTTCCGCCGCCTCTAGTGCGCTGATCTGATCGGGATCGCCCTGCCATGCCCGCCATTTGCGAGTGGCATCCTCGGCGGGCTGATCAATGATTTTGCGCGGCAACCATGCGCCAGTGTATGCCGCGACTGCTTGGGCATCGTCGCGGTTTGGCAGGGTATAGGTGACGGTTGCAGACTTGTCCCGATCCGTGCCCAAGCCTGACACGGCGGAAGTTAGTCCATCGGAAAGGTGTTGACTTGCCATGCGGGATAGTGTATGCGATAGGGTAAGGCTAGGCAAATCAGGAGGCTAGGATGCCGCGCGTTGCAAAAAGAGGCAATACTGACGGGTTTTATTTGGTTCAGGAAGGCGATGAAGTTTGCCTGATGCTTGACGGGTTTTATGTGGCCGTAATCAAAAGCGGAGGCATGGAGTTGGTTCCGCACTGTTATTACAAGCTTCACAAACACGGAATTGCGCACACAAAAGAAGAAGGTCGCATCAAGATTGACCATGGAAAGGACGACTATCTAGGACGGGTATGGATGCACTGCGAAGAAGGTTTAACCCTAACCAATGCAAGTATGGGTAGGTTTTTGACGTGGTGCCTGCTAAACCGAGTGGAGATTGGCGAGATTTACCCGTTCAATATACAATACAAGGGAAGCGTTGTTATCGCATCAGTAAGGTTGAAGCCTGATCAATTTGAGGCGTTTGAACGCGAGACTGGCGGAAAGCTGCGCAAGCCGCCAAAGATCGTCCTTAGTTGATCACACCCACGCCATGCTCACCTTAGCCCTGCGCATGATAGGCTCCAAGGCATAGCGCAGGGCATCAATCCAATGGTTGTTCGCGTCAACCAGAACCGGCAAGATAGCGCCGGAACGCTCATCTTTTTTCCAGCTATACAACCGGAACTCGCGCGCAGTTTCAGTGCATCGCGGATGGATTACAACGCGGTCAAACGAGCGGATGAACGCAACGCCAGCTTCAACGCTGCCCTTGCCCTTAGCCGCGCCGGATGCCTTGGGAAGCCCGTTCCTGCGCACGAGTGACACGAGGTCAGGCCGAGCGCTATCCCATCGCATATCGTGCGCACCAGCTTCCGGCATGGCACTTAGGACGCGATTGGCAATGTCGTTCACTTCGATCTTTCGCCCGCCTGCCTCTTTCTCGATATACAGCACCTTGCCGCTAATCCATGCCTTGATTGCGGCAGTCGGGTCTTGCGAGTAACCAAAGTCGCCGCCAAAGTAAGGACCGTCCCAGTTAGAGGCGGGTTCAAACTCCTCAACCGAATACCGCCCGTTGAACACCTGCGCCTCTGTCAGGGTCAGGAATTCACCTTCCCAGACATGGCCGTATGTGTCTGTCCGATATTTCAGGTCAGCCAGTCGCTCTTCGTTTAGGCCATCGGGGAACCAGGGGTTATCGGACCAGTTGCACTCGACAATAACCATGCGGTTAGGATCGTAGTGCTTGCGGAACCGTTGATGTGTTGCGCTTTCTTCGCTTTCAGGGTTCCACGTTACCCAAATCTCTGACCCTTCCTCGCGCATGACTGTTGCGACCAGTTTGCGCCATGCGACCTCCGAGACGTTTTCGGCCTCATCGATCCAAGTCAACAGAACACGCGCCTTGGACTTGATACTGTCCAGGTTGTGCCTTAGCCCGGCGAAAAGGTAGCTGATCCGGCGGCACTTGGTGCGGATATATTTCTCGCCGATGTCGAATTGCGCGACAAGCCAGTCGTCGGATTGAATGGCCGTCTTGATCTCGGCCATGGAGCTATCATCAAGGCTATTCTGAAACTCTCGCCCGCACAGGATCACGCCGCGCAATCCTGCATCGGCCATCATCACAGCCCATATCGCGGTCATCTTGGCGAAGCTGCGCGTCTTGCCTGACCCTCGCCCGCCGTAGCTGCCACGATACGCCACAGCGCCGCGCGGCATGGCAAACACCGGCACTAGGACGGCTGGCAATTCAACAGGTGCGGTTGTCATGGTTTAGGGGTAGCAAAAAAAGCGCCGGGATGCAAAGAAAGGGCTTGCAAGGTGGCGAATCATGTGGCATACATAATGCAACAGAAGGAGATACACCATGTTCCGCACCACTGACACGATCACCGTAATCGATATGGATGCAAACGTCCTTGCAAAATTTTACGGATACGATTGCCCTAGTGTTTCGGATATTTTTGCAAAGATCAGCAACGCAACTCGAATTATCTGCCGCAATCGAAAAGGCGAAGTTCGGCAAACCTTTTGGAGATAAAAACGGCCCTTCGGGGCCGTTACTCATTACAGCGCATAGAAAGCCACCTGCAGCCACGCAAGCCTTCTAGGCGCCGCGAACCTAACAAACCCCGTCAACCGCCTTCCTTGGCCTTCTTTGGTGCCACAGCGACCAATTCAATCCTAGTAGGGGCTGACATACTGCCGTCTTCGCTTGAGAGGTCAACGCTTGACTTGGGCTTACCGTCAACGCGCTCGATTGCGGTATGGATCAGTTTAAGAACGTCCGCGCGAATGTGTTGCAGGATAGCCGCTTCATTTTCGGTCATATCCTTTTCCAGCGCGCTAAGCAGCTTCTCCTCGATTGCAAACGCGCGGTCACGGTTTGCCTTGCGCAGTGCGATTTGTTCGGCAGTAAGTCCGCCTGGGTTGCCAGACTGGCCCGGCTTAAACTGCGTGTCAGGATGCGGCCACTGACCCATTAGAAACCTGCGTTCAAGTTATCAAACAATCCCATACTGCACGTCCAGCAGATACTCATCTAGCGCAAACTCACCCTCGTGAGTAAGCTGGAACACGACACGTCCGCGATAGATGCGCTGTTCGATTAGCCCGGCCTTGTGGCATTCCAGGATCACTTGCCGCGCGTTGACGGTGCTGTTGAGGCCGATTGCGCGGGTGACTTCCGTATTGCCGCGCGAAGGGTTGCCGGTCCATTCGATGCAGCCCGCGTCGTATAGGTGCTGCAACAGACGGGCCTTGTCTTTTCCTAGCGGCTTAGGTTCACCATACCAGTCAGGAACGCGACCATCTGCGCGCACTGCCTCTTGATCGTCCTGCCATTGTTTACGCATGGCATGCGCGAGTGGATCCTCTGCGTTTGGCGCATAGGATTGCAGATCGCTGGAAAAGTCAAAGGCCGGTTGCGTCATGTGGATTAGATAACGCAACTGGGTGGTGGTGTCAAAACGGCGGTTCATCGGCTAGGTCGCTAGGTCGCGTCCAGATCAGGAAGTCGGGGTGCATGCCGAGGGTTTCTAGGAAAAGGGCTAGGCGGGGTGGGATTTGCGGTGTGGTCATTTTTAAGCCCTTGCTTGTATTGTTGACGTTCGATCTGCCGCTTGACTTGCCTACTTTGCTTGGCCGTTTGGTAAGTAGTTCTTGATGGAATAATGCCACGCCTTTTGCTTTTAGGGTTTCCGTAAAGTATGCCTTGTTCTATGTCTAAAAGTATTAGTTGCGCTATTTCATTCGATTTCATCCCTGCGCCCTTTCCCTGATAGCGGCGATGCCATGGGCCGTCAGTAGCGTGCGGATGGTTCTGGCGACTTCACGCATGACGATGGTGTTTGCGTGATTCTTTCCGTCCAGCATGGCGTGCGCCTTTTCGGCCTCGTCGTAGACCTCCGCAACAATTTCGACCGCCGCCCGGATCAGGGCTTCGTCGCTGACCGGCGCGGGGTCAAGCGCGGCGCGAATGCGGGCGGTTTCAATTGCTTGTCCGGCCGTTTGCGCCGCCTCAAGGGTGGGGTATGTTTTGCAGTCAGAGTTCAGCCACCATCCATCGTGCTTCCTGTGGACAGCTATGGGGGCAAAGCTGACATAGCTGCTTGCATGGTAGCATTCGCCTTTTCTGAAGTTCCCGCAATTGGACTCCCGCCACACCAGCGGCTTCACCCTGACCGCCCTATCCCGCGCCGCGTCACGCTCTGCGGTCAGCGCGTCGATCTGGGCGCGTAGGGCTGCATTGGCTTCGGTCTGCGCCTGCATCTGTTCGGCGGCGATATCCAAATCGCCGGGCATCACGGCGCCGGAACGCAGTCGGTTGATCAGGTCGTTCATTTCGTCTCTCCGATGCGGTGAAGGGCGGCGCGGGCGGCTTCGGCTGACGTGGCGACATCGCACGACGCCAAAGCCTCGGCGGAGGATTGCGGCGGTGTATCGGCATAGGCATCAACCGCGTTGAGGAGGTTGTCCAACGCCTCCACCAGTTCCCGCACTTCCGGCACCATCATGGCCTGCGCGAGTGTCGGGGGAAGATCGGCGCGGCGGTATTCAATGTCAGAAGCCCACTTGTTCATCCCGTCTTGGACAATCAACTTGCCGCATGAACTCGTCCAAATCCGTTCCGGCGCGTCACTCATTCCCCATCCCTCCCCTCAACAAACGCATTGAAGTCGCGCACGTCCATAGTTTTGCCTTCAACCCACGGCGGGTTGATGGTGACCGCGCGAATGATCAGCAGAACCGGCATAGCAGGCGATCCGACGTGCAGGTCATCACCATCCGACATGGCAAAGAGTGTTTCTCCCACATCGCCCTCTGGCATGACGTAGTAGCGGCCAAAGACCTCGACCACCGCGACGGGCGAGGCGAAAGTCAGTTTGCATTTCTTTGCCCTTGGTCTGCAAGGCGTTTGCGACAAAAGCCATTCCGGCACTTCATCGCCCGCGCTGAAATAGGTCGCGTCAACCTTATGAGTGCCCTTGTTCATCCCTCATACCCCGTCTGCTCTACAACCCGGCCAGCGTCCAGCAAATCCCCGATGCCGCGCAACAGGCGGGCGTCACGTTCGGCAGGGGTTTCGAGGAAGCGGAAGCGTGATACCTCAAGACTGTCTCCACGCAACTCCCACGCGTTCGGGTCATTATTTAGCACCCAAGTGAAGGTGGTCTCCCAAATAGTCACGTATCCATCACGATACTCCACCTCCACCAGCGTATCCGGCCCGACGCCAGCGGGCACGGTTCCGGTGTTTTCGATCCAGTCGCTTGCGATGTAGTCCATAGCTAACCCTCCAATGTGTTGCCTTGTCACTTGCCTAACACAGCCCGCAAGGCACGTCAAGCGGTGTTTTTGCCTAGTCATGCTTAGGCAAGGTCTGCCTAACCTATCATGAAAGCTAAGTGTTTGAAAACAAAGGATTTTTTCCCTATAGAATATAGAATATTTACTTATTCTACTTTTATCTCTTATCTCTCTTTCTCTACATCCCTTCTCTCAATCTCTCTAATAGTATCTCTATATGACTAAGCAAAAACTGAATAAGCATCACTTTTTTCCTTTGCTTTCAATAGCTTGATGCATAGTCAGGACAACACATTCAAACTATGCAATACGTTATTCGGGCGTCAAATAGTATCGCTCAACAACTTTCTTGCTTTTCGGGTGCGTTTTTTGTTCTTTTGTTGCGGCACCCTTTGCGACCATGATTTGCAGCGCCTTTTCCACATCCTCGGTGGAAAACTTGCGGCGCAGCTTGTTCTTGATCACGCCCGCCGTCTCACCGTGTTCCGCGCTGATAACCTTTGTCACCTCGGCAAGCAGGTTGCGGTCTGCCCCGTGCGACTTGTCATTGGACATGACCAGTCGGATCTTCTCATCTACATCCCGTTTCACCAGCGCGAAGGCCCAACGCACATGCTCGATAGTCCGCACCCCTCCCGGCGCGGCAAGGATCAGACTGACCTTTGACACAAGCTCATAGCCGCGCCGTGGAATGGCTTCTAGGCCGCTAAGTTCCTTCTGACGCTCTGCGTAGTCAAGAAACCAGTCTAGCGCCCTCACAAGCGCCTGTGCGGCCTCTGGCGTGGTGCTTACCTTGACGCGATCCCCGTAGTATTCAACACGGTCATTCAGAGGATCATACGTCCCGCCACTATAGAGGGTGCGCAGGAACATTGCCATCTTTTCCGGCATGGGCGATTTCTTGAATGGGCGCTTGTCGCGCGGGTTAGGATCATGTTCGCGCACAAGCAAGGCCCGACCGATAAAGCCGGACGTTGCTTGTTCTTCGGTCATAATTGCGTCAAAGGTCACAGGCGCAGTCATTCCGATCATGCTGATGAATGGCCGTTCAAGTCCACGGTCTAGCGATGAGAGTTGCTTTTCCAGCCGTTCCGCCTTCATCTGCCGAGCGCCGCTAGGGTCTTCGTTTTCCGCCACGGCCTTGCGATGCCCGGCGAGTTCCGATTGCATCGCTTTGCGCACGTCCTCTTTCACGTCACCGGACAGCAGGGCAAAGCCGTTAGCCTTGGAGTAAAGCGACATGAGAGTGCCGATCAGCCCTTCAAGGTATGGCGCCTTGCCTGATTTTTGCGCGTTCACGATCTGTTGCAGTTCGATGCCGATTTCATCGATAACATGCATGGACGCCTGATGCCGGATCAGGTTGCGCATGATTTCCTGTTGCGACTTCTGCTTTCCATGCACCGCGCCAGAGATAGCCGCCGCAACCATGAGTTCTTGCATGGCCTGCAAGACGGCTTCTTTGCCAGTGCCAGAGTGCGCCACGCCGAACGCGAACAAGTTAGCCGTTACTCCGTCCAGATCATCGGTGAAGCGCAAGCCGATGACGTTCCCTACGGCAACTAGCGCAGCCGCAACGGCAAGGTTTTCGCGCGGGTATCGGCATTGCGCATTGATCCATGCGCACACTTCCCCGACAAAGCCGGGCGGACGGCGCAAGTCAACATGAGGTGTGTCTAGTGCATCAACGTCAACCGCTGGCAGGTCAAAGTCTTGTTGCGCCGTGAACGTGACCGGCCAGCGCCAGCCGCCTTGCTCCGCGTAATGCACCAGCGTTCCCAGAGTGACTGGGTTAGCCGACTTGCCGAAAGAGTGCCACTTGACACCCATGTGTGAGGGGTCATGTTTCGGGGACCGCGCTGACCAGTCATGCCAAAGCTGTTCACCATCACCGTGCAAGGCATGGTGAATAGCCATGCCGACGCGCACCCAAGCTTCATAATCAAGCGGGCTAGGATCAATCGCGGCAAGCATACCCGCAATGTCTGCATGGGACACGTCAACCGCTTGGCCGTTGTATTCCGCGCGATGCCGTTCCGGTTTGCGCAGCGCTTCGACTAGTGCGGCGGGGGCAGGCTCAATATCGGCTGGCGTCCCGACTGCCGCGACGTAGCGGGCGCCGCTAAGGTGGAGTGATCCCGGCCCTACCACAAACCCACTGGACTTGAAGTCAATGCCCGGATACGCGGCAAGTGACTGGACAAGCGCCACACCTTCCGGCGCCTTGAAATACAGATGCTTTGACCCTCCGCCGCTGCCGGTGCTGACCACAAGTCCGCAAGCTGCAACTTCGGGGAAGTCATCGACTAGGGTCTGCCATGACACCACGCCGCCGTTGCGCGCGTCAATGTCGATAACAAGCAGGCCCGCGCACAAGACGCCGTAACCCGTGGCGAATTGGCCGGTTTCCTCCATGAGTTCAAGCTGCTCATCGGACCAAAGCGGGGTGTATTGCCACCCTGATGCGCGAGGGCGCTTATAGGCTTCTTTCGGCCCTAGCGGCTGGCCGTCAGCGTCAACCGGCCCAAGGAGCGGAAATACGCGATAACCATTCTCAAGGAAGTCTCTGTATTGCATGGGTTTTCCTAGCTTATGCAATGGATATGCAAGTGACTAAGCTAAATCACTCGGCAAGTCAAGCGTTGTGATGTGATGAATAGGTGTTGACAAGCCTTGCGGGGCCGTGCTATGCATCTGCGCAGTCACAAACGGAGGTTGACAGAATGAGTATTCTAGCGGGCGCGGTTGCGCCTGTCGGCGGCAAGGAGCCGCTGATCATTACGCTTTGCGGCGAACCGGGGAGCGGCAAGACAAGCCTTGCGGCCACGTTCCCTTCGCCTTTTATCATTCGGACTCAGGGCGAAGCGGTCCCGCGTGATATTCCAAAGGATAACGCGCCTGTGGGACTTGCGCCGGTAGGGTTGCGCAAGGTCAAGGTTGGCGAGATTGACGTTTGGGATGAGGATGAACTGTTTGACCAGTTGAAGGCACTGTTGCGCGAGGATCACCCCTACAAGACGCTGATCGTTGATAGCGTGACGGGGCTTGAGGCGCTTTTCGTGCAAAACCTGCTTGACGTGCAACCGTCAAAACAGAAAACCATGAACTCGGCGGGGTCCGGCTATGGGTCGGCATGGGATTTGATCGTTGCCAAACATGCCCGAGTGAAGCGCGCGGCGGAACTGCTGCGAGAACGAAAGGGCATGAATGTGATTTTCATCGCACATGTTGATGTGAACCGGGTTGACCCGCCTGAGGGTGAAGCGTTTACGCGCTATGACCTTCAACTAAACAAGAAAACCGCGCCAGTGTTTACGAACAATGTTGACGTGGTTGGTTTTTTGCGGCAAGAGACTATCGTGATGGAGGGCGGCAAGGCTAAGACGACTGGTGCGCGGGTTCTTTCCGTTGCCATGACACCGGCCAATGTGGCGAAAAACCGCCTTGGCATTGAGCGGGATATCCGCGTAACCAAGGGTAAGAACCCTTTTGAGGAGTATATCTGAGATGCGCTACAGAATGGGGGATAGAGGCTTTGCTGCGCTTGGCGTGGCTGCTATGATTGCTTGGGTCGCAGGCGTTTCGTTTGTGATTTGGAGCATTCTGCAAATCATCGAAATTGGCCGCGCTGCGGTCGGAATCTGAGGAGTATATCTGATGTCTTTCTGGAACCTGTCTAGCGGCGAAGCCGTGAACGCAACCGGGGAATATGAGGCGCCTAGCGGCGGGCTTCCTATCCCTGACAACACCGATGTAATGTCATACATCGACGAAGTGAAGTGGGATGAAAAGAACGGCGCGCGGTATATCAGCGTCCGCTGGCGCGTTGCTAAGCCTGAGGGCTTCAAGAACCGCGTCGTGTTTCAAAAGTTGTGGGTTTTGGGCAATAACCCGAAAAAGACTGGCGACAAGCTGAAACAGGATGGCGACAAGGCCAAGCGGATGCTGGCGGCAATTGATGCTAACGCGGGTGGGGAACTGATGGCCGTTAACGGCATCCCGAGCGATGAGGACTTGCAGCGTTGCCTTATGAACAAGATGATGGTTATCAAGGTGAAAACCTATGACCTGAAAGGCGATGACGGCAGCGCTGTAACGGGCAACTGGGTTGCCTCTATTTCCCCCGCTAGCAAAGGCGTTTCGGACGCGCCCGCACCCGCGCAACCCCGTCGTGAACCTGACCGCGCTGCAAACGGAACCGCGCGGTATGATGACTCTGACATTCCTTTCTGACTTGACTTAAAAGGGTGTTGTGATTATATCCTTGCTAGGGAAACTTAGCAAGGATTTTTTATGAAGACGTGTTTTAAGTGCGGGCTTGAAAAGCCGCTTTCAGAATACTACAAGCATAAAAAAATGGCAGATGGGCACTTAAATAAGTGTAAAGAATGCGCAAAAAGTGACGTTAAGCAAAATAGGCATGAGCGCGCTGATTATTACAGGGAATACGACGCTTGGAGATTTAAAAATGACGCAAGAGTAAAGCAAAGGCAAAAATCATACATTTTAACACAAAATGGCGCTGACAGAATGCGCGCTGCCAAAACGAATTGGATTAATTCAAATCCAGAAAAAAGGGCCGCCCATGTAATTCTTGGTAACGCAGTAAGAGACGGTAGGATTATTAAGCCTAAATCATGCTCTAATTGCGGAAATTTTTATCCTAGTAGAAAAATTCACGCTCACCACCATGACTATTCAAAGCCTCTTGACGTTACTTGGCTTTGTTTGTATTGTCATGCCGACCATCACTGGAGTTAGTATAAAATGCAACAACGCACGGATGAATGGCACAAAGCCCGCATTGGCCGAGTGACAGGATCGGCTGTAGGGGCTATTCTAGGGCTTGCGCCATACATGACGCGGGCCGATGCGTTGCGGGCTATGGTGCGCGAGTATCACGGTGCGGAGCGCGAGTTTACCGGCAACGTAGCGACGGAATACGGCACGGCGAATGAGGCAACCGCGATTGCTTGTTACGAGATGGAAAGCGGCAATGACGTTGTGTCTGCGCCATTCGTGCCCTATGAAGATTGGCTAGGTGCAAGCCCAGACGGGTATATCGGCGATGACGCCCTAATCGAGTGCAAGTGCCCCTATGGATTGCGCAGTGGTGGCGACTTCAAGTCAATCAAAGATCAGCCGCATTACTATGCGCAAATCCAAGTCCAGCTTTTCGTGACGGGCCGTTCGGAGTGCCACTTTTACCAATGGGCGCCGCATGGCAGCATGTTGGAAATTGTGCCGCGCGATTGGGATTGGATTGACCGCACCTTGCCAGCCTTGCGGCAATTCCATGCGGAGTATCTTTCCGAGTTGGATAATCCTGAGCATCTAGAACCGCTGCGCGTTAGCCTTAACACGCTAGAGGCAAAGCGGATGCTAGATGAGATTGACCAGTTGAAAGAGGCTATTGACAACGCGACGGAACGCAAGAAAGAACTAGAAGCAAAGCTAGTCGATATGGCTGGCAACCGCAACGCCGAGATTTGGGGCCGCAAGTTGACGCTAGTTGAGCGAGCCGGAAACGTGCAATACGGCAAGATACCAGAATTGAAAGGCGTTGATCTGGACAAGTATCGCGGCAAACCGTCTAGTTATTGGAAACTTAGCTAACCCCATGCACAACCTTCGCCCATACCAGCGCCGCGCTTCGGACGCTATCATTGCGCACATCCGCACATCAACCGAACCTTGCCTGATTGAAGCGGCAACGGGTGCTGGAAAGTCGCTGATCATTGCGGAGATTGCGGCTACCATTCACCGCATGAGCGGCGGAAAGCATATCCTTTGCCTAGCGCCTAGCGCGGAACTCGTGGAACAAAACCGCGCAAAATACCTTGCGACGAGCGAGCCTGCAAGCCTTTTCTCTGCATCGGCTGGCGGGAAATCGCTTAGGCATCCTGTCGTGTTTGGAACGCCCGGCACGGTCAAGAACGCGATTAGCCGGTTTGGCGCGAAGTTTGCGGCGGTCATTGTTGACGAGTGCCATGGCGTCACGCCGACTATACGAGCGATTATTGACGCTATCCGCCAGCACAACCCTAACCTGCGCGTTATCGGGCTGACCGCCACCCCATACCGGCTAGGCGAAGGGTATATCTATCGCGTCGGCCCTGACAATCGAGAGTGCAGCGAAGGCACTATCCGCGACCCGTATTTCCTGAAGTGTGTTGAGTGGATCACGGCGCACGAATTGATTGCGCAAGGATATCTCACACCACCAAAGATCGGCGCGCCGCTAGCGGAGAGCTATGACACGTCAAAGTTGCAGTTGAACGCGCGGCATCAATTCGATGCGCAAGCGGTTGACGCTGCCTTTATCGGCCATGGTCGCAAGACGGCTGGCATCGTCGCGGACGTTGTGGCGCAGTCTCAGGGCCGCATGGGTGTGATGCTTTTCGCCGCTACCGTGCAACACGCCAAAGAAGTCATGGCAAGCCTTCCGACTGACCTTAGCGCGCTTGTGACGGGTGAAACCCCGAAAGAGGAGCGCCGGTCAATTATTGAGCGGTTCAAGGCGCGCAAACTGAAATATCTAGTCAACGTGTCTGTCTTGACAACCGGGTTTGACGCAGAACACGTTGACACCGTAGCTCTATTGCGCAGGACAGAAAGCGTCGGATTGATGCAACAGATCATCGGGCGCGGGCTTAGACTGCATCCTGACAAGCGCGAATGCCTTATTCTCGACTATGCTGGCAACATTGAAAACCATTGCCCAGATGGTGACGTGTTTAACCCTGATGTGCGCGCTATTCCAAAGAAAGAAGGCGGCGGGGAAGTGACGTGCACTTGCCCAGAGTGCGGCGGCGAAAACACGTTTAGCGCAAGGCCGAATGATAGCGGCTTTGAATATGACCACAACGGCTATTTTGTTGACCTGCGTGGGGAACGGATTGAAACGGATCATGGGCCGATGCCTGCGCATTTTGGGCGCCGATGCACGAATGGCCGGATGATTGCGGGACTATGGGCGCAATGCCAATACCGATGGACTAGCAAGGAATGCCCGCACTGCCATGAGCCAAACGACATTGCGGCAAGGTATTGTGCGCATTGCAAGGGGGAGCTGATTGACCCGAATGAGAAATTGGCAATCGAGTTTCGCGCGCTAAAGCGTAGCCCGTTTAACCGGCAGTGCGATGAGGTGCTAAAATGTGATGTGAGGGACAGTATTAGCCAAAGCGGTAACCCGACAAAGCGGATTGACTTTGTGACGCCGTATCGGTCATTCTCGATCTGGTTACAGATGAACCCGAAACATCCGCGCGCCGTCGCAGATTTGGATAGATGGAACAGGCTTGACGGCGAATTGCCAAAGTCGGTTGAATACAAGAAAGAGGAAAGCGGTTTCTTTACCGTGTTTAGCTATAACAGGACGCCAGACCATGAACCTACCGCCTGACATTCAGCTGTATGGAAACCCCGCATGGCGTGGCGATTGCCCTACAGAAACCGCCGAAGCGGTGACGTTGTTCCAAGCTATCCGCGCGCAATGGCCTAACACCTTGGGCAAGATCGCCGTGCACGTCAAGAATGAAGGCAAGCGACGTCATGGGCAAATCAGTTGGGACAAGGCGCAGGGCATGGTCACAGGTGCGAGTGACGTTTTTATCCCTGGCGCGCCTTCGTTTTTGTGCGAATTGAAGCGTCGAGACCACACGAAAAGCCGCATATCCAAAGAGCAGATTGACTACCTGCGCGCGGCGCAGGCGAATGGGTCTTTCGTTTGTATCGCGCTAGGATGGGAAGCGGCATTTGCGGCGGTAAAGGAATGGCACTCAAGGAATTGATGTTGGATAAGCATCTAGAAGACTTGCTAGAGGGCAGAGTTACGCCTGAAAAGGCTGATCCGCGCATCTTGCTATGGGCGCAGTTTATGATACACAAGAGGGCGGATCAGGTGTTAGCCTTGCCCACGAAAGAAGCTAGGCGCGCGGAGCTAGACACAATTCCTGAGACGATCCGGCCTTATGTTGAGAGGGAAGCGAAGAGCCTCTTTACACTGCGCCAAGGGCGTGCTAAGGGTTAGGTTAGATTGCAGGAGGGAAAATGTCAATCGAAGAATACCGCGCGTTTATCGCGTCTAGGGCGAGTGCGCCTATCAAGTCGGGATTTGATCCCAAGGCTTATCCTGACGCGATCAAGATACACCAGAAAGCAACGCTTGACTTCGCGCTTAATCGCGGGAAGTCGGCGGCTTTCCTTGATACGGGTCTGGGCAAATCGTTTATCGAGTTGGAGTTTGCCCGCCAGTGCGCTGAGGAAACCGGCAAGCCTAGCCTTATCTTGACGCCGCTTGCCGTTGCTGGGCAAATGGTGCGCGAGGGTCAGAAGTTTGGCATTGATGCCCGGCAAATCCGAGAACAGGATGAAGTCGGGCAAGGAGTCATGGTGGCAAACTATGAGCGGTTGCCGAAACTTGATCCATCATCGTTCGGCGCGGTTGTGCTGGATGAATCGTCAATCCTAAAGTCGTTCGGAGGCGCTACTGTGACGGCGCTAATGGAAGCGTTTAAGAATACGCCATTCAAGCTGGCGGCAACGGCAACACCCGCGCCGAATGACCACATGGAACTAGGTCAGCACTCGCAATTCCTTAACGTGATGCCTAGTAACGAGATGCTGGCGCGATGGTTTATCGCTGATCAAAAGCAGATGGGCAAGTATCGGCTTAAAGGCCATGCCGAGTGTCCATTCTGGCAATGGATGGCTAGTTACTCGCGCTGCGCCACCCTTCCTAGCGACCTTGGTGGGGATGATACCGGCTATGTCTTGCCGGATGTTTTCCGCAAGTTGCACGTTGTCGGTGCTGATCTCTCCAAGGATACTGACGGCGCGTTGTTTCGCATGCCGGAAATGTCGGCAACAAGTTTCCACAGGGAGAAGGTGTTGACGCTTAGGGAACGGTGTGAGCGCGCGGCAGAGATTGCCAACGCGACTGATGCGCCTGTGACTGTATGGTGTGAACGCGACGATGAAAGCGCATTGCTAGCATCTATGATCCGAGACGCCCGCGAAGTGTCTGGCAAGATGACGCCAGAACAGAAGGAAAGCCGACTGCTTGGGTTTGTTGACGGTGACTTTAGGGTTATCGTTACTAAGCCGAAACTTGCCGGGTTTGGGGTTAACTGGCAACACTGCGCCCATGCAGTGTTCGCCTCGATTAGCTTTAGTTACGAGCAACACTATCAGGCAGTCCGACGCTCTCACCGCTTCGGGCAAGGTAGTCAGGTTAGGAATGACGTTGTTATTTCAGACACAGAGGCAACTGTCTGGCAAACGATCTTGCGCAAGAGCGCTGACCATGACAAAATGAAAAACGCCATGCGCCTTGCCATGCGAGAGGCTCAGGGGTATGCAGGACTTAGGATTGCGTATGGCGACCGAGACAAACTAGAAATGCCTAAATGGCTTTTGGAGAACGTGCAATGACTGACAAATGGGAAGGCCGCAACTGGGCGCTTTACAACGCCGATTGCGTGGAGTTTCTAAAGCAACTGCCAGATGATTGCCTTGACTTTTCGGTATTTTCCAGCCCGTATTCATCGCTCTATATCTACAGCGATAGTGAGCGCGATATGGGCAACGCGGCATCGAATGAAGAGTTTCTTGTCCATCACGGTTATTTTGCCCGCGAACTGTTCCGCGTAATGAAGCCGGGCACTGTTATCTGTGATCACGTCAAGGATACGGTGTTTTATCAGGGGTCAAGCGAAACGGGCGAAAGCGGGCTTTATCCTTTCAGCGATGAGGCGCTGCGCAGTTACCGCAACGCTGGGTTTCAACTTCGCAGCCGCACGACTATCTGGACTGATCCAGTTCATGAGCGAAGCAAGACGAACGCGGAACGGCTGCTTTACAAGAATATCGGCGAGAATAGCCGAGTTTGCGGAACTGGGATGCCTGAGTATGTTTTGGTTATGCGCAAAGATAGCCGAGGCGGCAAGGTTGGCGAACCCGTCAAACATGCCGTCAACAAGTGGGGTGATGCAAAGTGGCAAGAGGACGCGCTTGATATCGGACGCGAACACGCGGCCAAGCTGCTGAAAGAGGCGATGATTGATGGTGTGTCGGATGACTTGGTAATGAAACTTGCGGAGGCGGCTAAGTTTCCGCTTGATCAGTGGCAAAAGTGGGCAAGTCCTGTCTGGATGGATAACCACGCTCAGGACGTCCTTAATTCGCGTTTCCGTGGCAGTGACCGCGATGAGAAGCACCTTTGCCCCATGCCGCTAGAGTATATCCGCCGATGCATGACGCTTTACAGCAACCCTGGCGATGTGGTGTTTGATCCGTTTAGCGGCATCGGATCGACTGGTTTTACTGCGGTCAAGATGCTTAGGAAGTTTGTCGGGACTGAACTCAAGCCGGAATATGCTATCCAAGCCGCGAAGTTTATCCGAGAGGCGGAGGGCGGGAATATGGAGTTTGCGCTGTAAATCCGCTTGACACAGCGCCTAACCCAATGTAAGCCATAAGAGCAACACAAGGAGGGAACCTTGCAATACTCTGACGTAACGCTGACAATCAACGCGACACTGAGCGGCAACGTGTATCGCGGGCCAAGCGGTAATTTCCACGAAGACGCGGTTGACGATGTGGAAATCCATTCGCTGTGGATTGGCGATAAAGAATACACGGAAACGGAACTGATTGCGCAGTTTGGTATTCAGGGCTGCAACGCAATCAAGGAACTGCTGTTTAGCCAAGCGGAGGACTGGGAATGAAACTGACGATCCAACCAAACCGCCAGCCGGTTGTTACCGGCAAGGGCTTCACTATTCGCGGCGCTGCTGCTTATGAGGTTTTCCAATGATTAGCCTTGTCGGACATAAAGACCCTGCGCGAGTGTTGCGCAATGCGGTGCTTGATGATGTTTCGCCAGCCAAGAAAGGGACTGAAATCGAGTATTGGCGCGGTGCAACTGAACTTGACCCGGTTGATACGCGCAAGGCGGTTTTCATCGCGGCGAGTGAGCTTGCTGCGATGGGTCGGGTGTTCCTGTATCAGCGGCTGATCAGTAGCGGGAATTACAGCTACATTGCGAAGGTGATTTGAGATGCAGATTGAAGTAGGCAAATATTACCTGACGCGCGATGGGCGGAAGGTTGGGCCGATGGCGTCCACAGAATGGAAGGGCCTTTTGGAAGGTGGAGATTGGCTTTTCAATATTTCAGATGGAAAATCTGGAGATAGGGATAGCGAAGATCCTTGCATTCCAAACAACCCTTCTCTAGACCTAATCGCCGAATGGACCGATGATCAACCCGGACCCAAGCTATCCAGCGAAACGATTGACCTTATCGCAATCGACAGCCTGCGCTGGCACTACAAAGAAGGCGAGGACATGGAGCCGCTGCAACGTGAGGCTTTCAGGATTGTGTTGCGGTATTATGGGGTGAGTGTGTGACAATGGATGGAGATGGAAAATTGAATACGTTTGAAATGACGCAAGACGAACACGACGCATACACCGGGCTTCGTATGGCGCAATATCTTGCTCACAAGACCGCAACTGATGCCGGATGGTATACTGACCCTAAGACCGGCCAGCCAATTAAGCGCAACTTTGGCGAGGTTGTCGCGCTGATGCATAGTGAATTGTCAGAAGCGCTTGAAGCTGACCGTAAGGGGCTGAAAGACGACAAGCTTTCCCACCGCGACGGGCGAGAGGTTGAGTTTGCAGATTGCGTGATCCGCATTTTTGACACTTGCGCGGCACTTGGGCTAGACTTGGCTGGCGCGATTATCGAGAAAAACCGATACAATCGGAACCGTGCGGATCACAAGCTTGAAAACCGAGCGCAAGCTGGCGGTAAAGCATACTAAAACACGGGCCACGCTTTTAGCGTGGCTCTTTTAACCTTAAACGCGGAGACAAAGGCCTTGGGTCAACTGGGAATTAACAGCGGAAATAGCGTATTTAGGTCTAAGTTTTCGCAGGACATTTTCGCTTTCAAATACGCGCATGAGGGCGCGGAGACTTGGGGCGAATTGGCATGGACGCTTGCCTTTGATGTGTGCGGCGACCTTTTGCCGAAAGAAACGATTGAAGAAGTCGCCATTGCAATCGAGCGCATGGAGTTTATCCCAGGCGGGCGGTATCTGTATTACGCCGGGCGCCCGAACAAGTTTTTCAACAACTGTTTTCTGTTGAAGGCGGAGGAAGATAGCCGCGAGGATTGGGCTGACCTTTCGTGGAAGTCCGAAAGCTGCCTTATGACTGGTGGCGGGATTGGGATTGACTATTCCGTGTATCGGCCAGAAGGTTCGGCCATTTCCCGCACGGGCGGCAAGGCAAGCGGTCCTATCCCTAAAATGAACATGATTAACGAGATTGGCCGCCGAGTGATGCAAGGCGGGTCCAGAAGGTCTGCTATCTATGCCAGTCTGAGACACAGTCATGCGGATGTTTTCAAGTTTCTGGCGTCAAAAGACTGGCATAGTCTGCCAGTCGGGACTACGGGATACACCTATGCCGATGTTAAGGCGCAGGACTTCAACTTCCCCGCGCCTCTTGATATGACTAACATCAGCGTCAACTATGACACGGCTTGGCTTGACCATTACCGCGCGACGGGCGACGTTGGCGATGTGTTCCGGCAGAACGTGTTGCAGGCTTTGAAAACCGCTGAACCTGGGTTTAGCTTCAACTTCGGCAAGCATGAGAACGAAACCCTGCGCAACGCTTGCACGGAAGTGACTAGCGAAGATGACAGCGATGTATGCAACCTTGCCAGTCTGAACCTTGCGCGGATTGACGATATTGAGCGGTTCAAAGACGTGGTGCAACTTGCGACCATGTTCCTGATTTGCGGGACGTTGAAAGCCAAATTGCCCTATGACAAGATTTACAAGACGCGCGAAAAGAACCGGCGCCTTGGGCTCGGGCTTATGGGGGCGCATGAATGGCTGATCAAGCGTGGCGCGCGGTATGAGGTGACGCCGGAACTGCACGAATGGCTTGCGGCTTATCGTGACGTGTCGGATGAAACCAGCCGCCAGACTGCCGATATCCTGAGCATTAGCCGCCCGGTTGCCAATCGAGCGATTGCGCCGACTGGAAGCATTGGCATCCTTGCCGGAACTAGCACGGGGATTGAACCTATCTTCGCAGTGGCATACAAGCGCCGGTATCTCAAGAACGGCACGGAATGGCATTATCAGTATGTCGTGGACAGCGCGGCGCAGGAATTGATTGACCGATATGGGATTGATCCTGACAAGGTTGAAAGCGCGCTTGACCTTGCGGGCGATTACGAGCGGCGAATTGCGTTCCAAGCTGACGTGCAAGATTACGTCGATATGTCCATTTCCAGCACGATCAACCTGCCTGCATGGGGAAGCGACCTGAATAACCCTGACACGGTTGCGGGGTTTACCGATACGCTGGCGAAGTATGCGCACCGTCTGCGCGGATTTACCTGCTATCCTGACGGTGCGCGCGGCGGTCAACCGCTGACTAGCGTTCCGTATTCCGAGGCGCGGGGCCAGCTTGGGCAGGAGTTTAGGGAACACGTTGAGACGATGGACGTTTGCGACCTTCGCGGCGGCGGAACTTGCGGGGTTTGAATAAACCCCTTGACGCGCGATTGACCCTATGCTAGACAACTAGCGTAGGGTTTTTTACTGCGCCGATATGCGCGCAAAATTGGAGGGACGGGAATGAAAGTTGAAGTGGGGAAATATTACCGGACGCGTGATGGGCGGAAGGTGGGGCCTATGCGCCTGCATGGAGACGCTACAAGTGGCTTAAATGGTGAAACATTCCCATTCGCTGCTGACGGCATGATGTTTACAGACCTTGGCAGGGAAGCGTATGATTCAAGGGAAGATAGCAAAAACGACCTAATCGCCGAATGGCAGGAAGGCCCCGTCCGCACCGTCACGCGCAAGGAAATCGTGCCGGGGGTGTATGGGCGAGTTAGGATTGATTGTGACGGGTTTTGCGAAGTTGGCACTACACGCAACACCGCCGAACTGCGCGCCGCCGCTGCCACGTTGATCGAGATTGCGGATGCTTTGGATGGTGCTGGGGAATGATCTGCTACAAAGACCGGACGTTCTGCGCATCGAATTGCCGCAACACGCAATGCTGGCGATACTTTGGACCTGCCGAGCGTGAAGGCGCGCGCAAGTGGTGGAGCCATGACCCGGACAACGCGCCTATCTGCATGGTGGACTTTAGCAAGACGTGTGAGGAGTATATGGGATGACTAAAACCGAAGGATACAGCGGTCGCGTCACTGCTGTAAATGGGCGCATTGTTTCGTTTGACTGTGGTGCAAAACACGTCATGTCTAGCGCATGGAATGTCATGGTAGGGGACTGGATTATGGTTGACACTCATGGCCGTCTTTGGGTGAAGAAATGACCATAACCGCCACCGTAATCTGTGACAGTATCGCGCACGGATGTCCGCGCATCACGACTCTGCAACTGCGATACCCGCGCTTTATCCATGCAGAGTTTATGACGCATCGGGCATTCTCGCGCAACGCTAGTAGCAGCCGCGCCATTCCGATTGATCGGGTTATTCAGGACGTGATTGATGATCCTGCGATGCCTATCCATTGGGGCGCTAACATGCCCGGTATGCAAGCCATGAGCGAAATCAACGATACTGCCACCGCCCGCCGCCTATGGCTAGACGCGAGGGATACGGCCGTCACAATGGCACGGCAGATGGGGCGCAGTGGACTGCACAAACAGGTTGTCAACCGCATTCTAGAGCCTTACCAGCACATCAACGTTCTAGTCACGGCGACGGATTGGGATAACTTCTTTGCCTTGCGTGACCATCCCGACGCGCAGCCTGAGATACAGGCATTGGCGCGGGCTATTAGGGCTGCTATGGCGGGGAGTGCGCCGGTTGAGTTGGCTAGTGACGACTGGATGGCTAGCGATAAATGGCATCTGCCGTATGTATCGGATGACGAGATCGGAGAATATGGCCCCCACATAGCCGCCAAGATCAGTGCCGCCCGTTGCGCGAGTGTCAGTTACAAAACGGTTGACGGCCAGACAATGACGGTTGACAAGGCTTTGAAAATCTGCGAGAAGCTGATGGGTGATCCGCTTCACGCATCGCCGTTTGAGCATATCGCGCGGCCATGCCCTGAGAGTGACAAGCGGCTGACTAGAAACTTCACCGGATGGGCGCAATACCGCGCTGTATTGGAGGGTTAGGGATGGAATGGCAACCGATTGAGACTGCGCCTAAGGATGGGACGGAATTTCTTGCTTTTGGAGGTGGACTATACGGGGTAGATGTATGCGCATACAATGCCCGCGTAGGATGTTGGAACTGCAATACTGTGACCCTTGATGATACAGATTTTGAGTCAGACGGATATGTGCGCCCCACCCACTGGCAACCCCTACCGGAGCCGCCGAAATGACGTTTCAAGAATGGCTTGATGAAAGCGAAGGCCTAGGCACACGCGAAGGTCGTTTGCTATATGACTTTGCAATGGTGTTGACGATTGATGAATATGATCGTCTTCTGAAATGGCTAGAGGCTGCATATATGGAGGGTTTCAAGAATGCCAGCGCAAATCAACCTGCACGAATTGATTAACCAGCCGGGATATGGCAAAGCAGAGAAAGCGTTGCGCAAGGCTGGGATGTGGCGGTTGACGCCGGAGGAAAAGATGCGAAACGCTCTAGATCGTATCTCCGACATTGCCGATGATATTGAGGACGCGTCAACTGATATGGAATACGCGGTAAAAGAAGCACTACACGCCATGGAGGGCAACAAGTGAAACTGACCATCGAACAAAAAACCCTTTCCGCCGCGATTGACAAGATCGCCGGAATTGTGGAAAAGCGAAACACTATCCCTATCCTGTCCAACGTCCTGATTGAGACGGGCGGGCCTAACTCGGCAATCATCCGCGCGACTGACCTTGACATTGAGGCAACCACTATGGTTGAGTGTCAAGTCGAGATGCAAGGCGCTTGCACCGTTCAAGCTGATCTGCTTTCCGGCATTGTCAAGAAGTTCAAGAAAGGCCCTCTGATCGCATTTGACGCGACCGGCAAGACGGCTACCATCTCGCAGGGTCAAGCCAAGTTTGACCTTGGCATGTTGCCAGCCGAGGACTTCCCGCGACTTGCTGGCGACAAGTATGAGGCGGAATTCACGATCCAGGCCAGTGAGGCATCGCGTCTGCTAGGCAAGACGGCCTTTGCTATGTCAGCCGAGGAAACTCGTTACTATCTGAACGGCGTTTACCTGCACCAGAGCGATGACGGCATTACGGCGGTATCGACTGATGGCCACAAGCTGGCAAAGGCTTGGGTTAAGTCAGACGCGCAGTTTACGGGCGTAATCGTCCCTCGCAAGACTGTTGTTGAAGTGCGCAAGGTGTTTGGTATTGGCGACGTTCGGATTGCCGTTAGCCCGACGAAAATCCGGTTTGATTGCGGTGATACGGCGATTGTGTCCAAGGTTGTTGATGGCACGTTCCCCGACTATACGCGGGTTATTCCCAAGGCTAACCCTGACAGCTTCCGAGTTGATGCCAAGGAATTTGCGGCGGCCACTTCGCTTGTTGCGATGGTGAGCGATGACCGCAACGTCAAGGGCGTCAAGATCGCCATTGGTTCCGATGGGCTGCACCTGTCGGTCATGGGTTCCATCAACAGCGCAGAGGATGCCGTGCCCGCTATCGTGACTGGTGGCAGTGCTACGATCAACTTCAACGCCAATTACCTTGCATCGGTCATGGCGCAGGCTGACGGCGGGGATATTGACTTCGCCTATGACGCGGCTAACCCGATGGCCCCGGCGCTTGTGACTGTGACGGATGATCCTGCGTTTCTGGCGGTTGTTATGCCGCTGAGGGGGTAAATCATGGCATTGCGCAAGGACGGCCCGAACATTAAGCCTCATGCAGACAAGTTCAAATGGGAAGTCGGCAAAAGGTATGAGTGCATCATGTAGGCATCACCAGCATATCAAGTTGGCGATATCTATGAGTGCGGATATGATGACAAAGGCAATATGTGCCTGACTGGACGCGACGGGCTGACTGACATTTGCCACATGCTAGTTAGCTCTTTTAGGATTGCAGACACAAACCCTCGGACAACCCTGCATCTTGTCCGATGATCTGTAACAATTCGTTACCTGCGCCGCGTGAGATTGTTCTTGCGCGGCGTGTTTCCTTGTGCGATAGATAGTGCATGGAAACGCTAGATGGAGTTAGCGAGATGGATAACCAGATTGTGGCGCTCGTGATGATGAAGGAAATCGAAACCCTTGAGGGCTACATGAAGTCCAAGGATCACGAAGATAACTACGATTACTACAAGGGCATGGTGCAGGCCTACAGAAACGCCATCAAGACGATCTGCCCCAGCGTTAAGGGGTTCGAGACTGGCGGTGATCTTCTGTGGGATATGCGCTGATACAAGAAACCCCGCCTAGCGCGGGGTTCCTTCTTTCTGGCGCTTGGCAATCTCGCGCTCGATATACCAGACAGCTTTGCGTAAATCCTCGATTGCGTCGTTTTTCAGATCAGCCCGCCAGATGTATTTGACCGCGTTTCCAAGGCAAAACCCCATGTGTTCCGTCACTTGGATACACTCCACGCCGCTAGGGTGCGCGGTATAGTGCGGCGGATGGTTTACGGGGTCAATCTCTCGATATCCGTTAGTAGTCGATACATCAATTCCCACGCCTAACCCCCTCAATACCATGCAGGATCAATCCATCCTTAGCGCAAAACGTCATGGCCTGCAAAGCGCGCCTAGACCCGAACCGCGAGCCGTATTCATCCGGCTGGCAGAAGGCGCGCAGTGACCACCACTTGACGCCAGGGAAGTCCTTGACGCTATCGTGGTGAATATGGCCTGTCAAGATGTGCCTGTCGCGCGTAAGGGACCATTCTGGGCAGGTATCGGCCAGATACATCGCCAGATCACGCGGGCCGCTTTTGTCGCCATGGTGCGATGCAATCAAGCTGCGCCCGTGCCTGATCCAAAACATATCCCGCGCTGCATCCTCGATAGTCACCATCTCGGAAAGCCGATAACGCGCGGTCAGGGCGAAGTGAAGGATGAAGTGCGCATGGGGGTCATGGTTGCCCCTAAGGACGCGCACAGTCACCCTAGAGTGCCGTTCGGATAGCCCGTCAATCACATTGCAGATGGCATGGATTGCGACCTCTGCAACCTTGTAAAGCCGCCCGTCCGTATCGACTACATGCTTTCTAGATTGCGTGTGACCCTCGTTATCATCGGCGTGAAGGGTATCGCCGCCAAGGATTAGAACGGCATGGTCGGACTTGGGAGTGCGCGACCAGAGGCGCTCAAACGCGGTCAGAACGTCATTCCGCGCGTGGTCTAGGTCATAGTCATCGCCGCCGGTTTCGCGCCCCCATGCCCGCATCCCAAAGTGCGCGTCCATGAGCGGATACACCGTCATTAGCCCGTCATTCGTCGCGGCGATTGGATTAGGTCGGTATGCAGGAACGTCCCGCATAGCCTCTGCAATCTCGACCAGCAGGTCACTAGCGGGCGCATCTTGGGGCGTCCGATAGTAGACCGAATGGCTATCCGTCTTAACCCAAAAGCTATGCGGGATAGCGTTAGACCCTGCCACGGTTGCAGCTTGTCTAGCGGCAGGATCGGCATCGGCCCACTTCTTAGCGCGGCGCAGGAGCGACTTGACGGCGGTTTCCGACTTACCCATAGCGCGGGCGATTTGTGCCCGCGTATGGCCTTCCCTGCGAAGGTCAGCGGCGGTTTGCTGATCTGGGGTCAACCTTGCACCCCGCGCGCATATTCCTCAAAGTTTTCGCCCATGACAATAATGCAGGAAAGCCCGGTTGCCGTGCGATAGAAGATCACAAACCCTCCGTCCGGCTTTACCCAAGTCTCGATTGTATCAACGCCGGTTGTGCCGATACTTTCGCGCTGATAGCCTTGTTCAGCAAGCGCCATGTATCCGCTAGGCGTGTCGATGCATTGTTGCGCGGAAACGGGCGCAGCGGCGCACCCGGCTAGGACAGCGGCAACCGCCACATGCTTAAACATCATTCCCTCCAATACCAGTCATAGCTGGCCTGACAATGGCGCTTGCCGAAAACCCAAACCCATGCGCGCCAGAACCATGAGTTATCCTTGTGTTGCCATGCCCTAGAGCATAGCGATTGCGACACGTCTTTGTATAGCAGATCGTGAATGATCCGCGATATATTCCAGATGCTCATGTGCGACACCCTCGAAACTGGCCGGATGCTTTATGCCGTCAATAGGCGGGAGGGACACCTAGAAGCAAGCGCGCACCGGAAAGCGCAGGGATACAATGGCATAGAAAAAACCCCGGCGCAAACCGGGGTTAGGGTTAGAACACAAGACGGCCAGAAAGTCCCTTCGTTACATGGTGCGTCATAATCATTGACGGGGTATAGCGAACAGGAAACAAAGCCGCCGTTCCGTTCTCTGCCTCAAAAATCCAACCGCCGCAGCAAGTCTTTTCTTTGTATGTGCGCGCGTCAGATACTTCATCAAAGTAGCGGATCATTTCCATCTCAGTCACTCCCGTTTGCGTTTCCATGCATTATCTATGCCATACCGCAACCGGCATTGCAAGCGGAAAACCGAACGTCATGCGGAAAAAGATTGGGCGCTTTAACCCGCTGTAACCCTCGCGGCGATCAACCCGCGTGACCCTGTAGACATTCAGGTGTATCGGTGCGCATGGCTAGGCCAGAGGCGGATGGGTTCATTTGGCGCAACCGGGCGAGGATGCTTTGCACTGTCGCCCGGCGCTACATTTGCCCGCTTGACGTTGCGGGCGGATTTGGCCAGCCCTACGGAAACCGCTACGCAGCCCCCGTTATCTTAGCTGCGACCGACTGGCAGCGCGCAGAGCAACCTAGCTGCTAAAGGCCATAACCGCGCTAGGTGGCAGTGCATGGCGACAAGTTGAGACGCGCTAGATGTCACAGACTAGACTGCGCACAGGTTGCGATCCTGCACAGGATGCCGCGTCTCAGGAGGTGTTGCATCACCGTGGCCTCTACACTAGGGTCTTATTGACGTTGCCTAGCGACCGTATCTTTGCAACACCACCAGAAAGCGGTTGTAATTGGCAGGACTCGAACCTGCAATAGTCGTCACGCCTATATTTGCCCGTGATTTCTCAAGCTGCAAGGCTGACACTGCGTTACCGTTTTCGCCACAATTACACTTTATGGTGCCGGAGGACGGATTTGAACCGCCAACCTTCGCGTTACAAGGGCGCTGCACTGCCGTTGTGCTACACCGGCACATTTACGCGTTACAGACGCGCCCCTGTCTTATCAACCGCCAGCAAAAGCGTTGACGGCGATAACCAGAATGATAAACACCGTTTCAAACATCGTCAATCCCTCCTTTTCTAGATGACACGGCACAGATACACCATGCCGCTATACGTGTCAAGCCCCCTCTGGCAACAAAAAGTCATAACCTGGGCAAGCGTTCATAAAGTCAGCATACCCGATCTGGATTTCCTCTTGCGTCTCGATAGTGTCCTCTTTCGACCGCGTGGGCAGGCTATAGCCCCAAGCGGTGCAAAGCGCGTCCTCAGTCGCGGTAGCCTGCGTCATCAAGTTCCCGCACCCTGTCAGCCCGATTGCGGCCAACACGATCACGAATCTCAGCGGCGTTTTCATAGTCATCCTCCATGGCGTCTTGCCTTGCGTTACTCGCGCCCTTGACGCGACCCCGCCAATATGCCACGAACGCCCCGATGATTGCAAGAGCAAATCCGCCAAGGACTGCCGCAAGCGCGTCAATCCCGAGTAGACTAAGCATCGCCGCCCCCTTGGTCAATCAATCGACCTGCAACGCCTAGAGCGGTCAATACAACCGCCGCAATGGCCAACCAGTCGGCAGGCACTGCCCCGCGCATATCATCTGGCACGGCCAGCCATGCACCCGCTACAGCGCCCTGCAACGCCATAGCCTGCACGGAAAACCACCGCCACGATTGCCGCCAATTCTTTACGGGTTTCATTTGCGCACCCCCACAATCCGCAAAAGCCAACCAAGGAAACTATCCTTGACCGGCGCGCGGTTGTTAAAGTCGTCAAGTTGATGCACTACGTTTTCAATGTGGACCGGTGCCTTAGTCACCACCACGTTACGCCCAGCCCCGTCCAGCGCATCAAGCCATTTCTGCGCGTTCTCAGCATACTGCGCCGCCTGCGCTTGGCCGTTTACGATCTTACGCGCGCCGACAAAATCAAACCCGCCCGGCACGTCAAAGTCTGCCAGTTTCTTGCCGGTAAACAAGCCCCTAATCATACCGTCAAACAAAACTTGCGCGGCATATACCGGGGTGACGGATACCGAACTTTCCGCACTTACCCCAAACTTGCGGAAGTTATCGCGCCCAGTGATCTGCACAAGCCCCCACCCGCGATAGGTCCATCCATCACCGCTTGCCTCATCGCCATTACCAAGGATCGAATGATAAACCAGATTGGCCAGCCTCTTAGGTTGCCGCGCGTATTCCGAGAAACGCCCGTCTAGTCGATCACGCCACCGCCGATAGTTAGGATCAGCCGCCATTTGCCGCAACCGTTCCTCGGAGTAATTCATATTCTCGCGGCGCGAATAGTCCAGCCCGCTTTCGCCCTGCGCCGTCGCAAGGATGTATGCCAGCCATTCATTGCTGATCTTTTGCGCGTCGGCAATGTCAAGGATAGCTTCGATGCTATCAACCTGTTTCTGTGAAAGTCGCCCGCCCATGATAGCGCGCGCCGTGATGTAGAAAGTCGTCTTATCCATGGTGCCTCCTATGATACCGCTTAGATACCACACGCGCGGCAATGCGTCAATTCAATCCTAACGCCCTAGCGACCATCGCGGCAGTGTCCAGTGTCCAATTCACCACCTCGGATGCCAGCAAGCCAATAACAAGTGCAGCCGGAATAAGTTTGCTCATTGGCCATGCCCACCGATTGCGGCGATAATCGCCCTGCCACGTTCGCTCGTCAAGAAAATCACAATCGCCACCGCGCCTAGAAACCAACGCGCCTTGTTGACTAAATACGCTATTGGCCCAAATACCGGGTAAATCTCGTCCATCCGAGAAATAGCCCGCCTGACTTCCTGCCTCTCTTCCTTGGTTAAGGCATCGTCTTTGATATTGTCCAAGTCGCTCATTCATCACTGGCCTTTTTGTGTTTCACGCGCCGCCATGCCGCTATGATAACCGGAATGGCGATAACGTCTAGCAATACCCCCCAAAGAATAGCTTCCACTACCAATTCCATCCGTTTTCCCGATTGCCAGCCAAAGAACGGCGGCTAACCAAAGCAAGTCCGAAACAACGAACGGCGGGGATAGGAAAGCCATTTCTGCGCCGGTTAGCCGCGCCCAAAGATAGCACAACCCAGAGGCGACAATCAAACCGCCAGACAGAACCCGGCGATAAAAGAAGGCCACAACATAGCCGATAGTAAACCAGATGAAAGCGCGGATCAGTAGATCAATCTCGACTGGAACCGCGCCCATAAACCGCATGGCCACAAGACCGGCAAGGCTAAGAATGGCCGGGCGCGGATCACGTCCCCACGTCGCGGCGATAACCGCAAGGTTGACAATGATCCAAGCAGGCCAGATCACTTATCGCCCGCCATAGCGCTAACACCATCAATAACGACCGTCCGGCCTTGCGCCATGGCGGTGCAGTAGGTAGCGGCAAGCCCCCATGCCTTTGCGGATGCAGCGAAGTTTTTTTGCCTACAGAGGTATTCCGCCGCCTCAATACACTCATGCACCATGCGGCGAGTGTCTTTCGTGCCACGGTCAAGTTGTTTTTGCAGGTCTTTCATTACCAGACAGTCCTTCCTTGGATTGCGTAAAGGTCAACAAATGCCCCACCGCCGGGGTCAGTTAGGTTAAATCGCACGGCATTACATCCGGAAAGCGGAACAAAGTCGCCGGTGTTCACTGCGCCGGTAGCCGTAATCGTGTCCCCAGTCTGCAAGTCAATATACTTGGGGGCGCTCAACCCTTGGAACGCGCCCCACGTCACGCCGCCGTCATTCGATAGCGATATCTGCGAAAGTCCGCTTGTCGCCTCAACTTTAAGCCATCGTGTGTTTGACAAGTCAACCGCCGAATACGTTGCCGGTGTTCCCGTCCTGAACCCAAGCCAATACCCCGGCCCAAACGCCGCGCCAGACGCCTTAGGTGCGCTTTCTGCACCATCTGCAATGGCGATAGGGTTATCCCGCAACTGCCCCATGAGAAGCGCCGTAACTGGCGCGTCCGGTTCAATTTGCGTGTCGGTAATGGCAACGTAATCTGTCATCAGATCATCCTATAAGGGCCAGTGCCGTCGCTAAATTCCAGAGTATCGCCCACTAGATAGCACCCCCTCGCCCTTTGCGCCGCGTTTGACAGTGTGTAGGTCGGCCTGTCATTTTCGGTCACAAATCCATACCGTTGATCGAATTGAAACCGTTGCAAAGTCAAGGCGACACTATGCGACGGATGTTTATCCTCTCGCATGATAACTTGCGCTAGGACCGGCTGCAAATCCCCGTCCGGGTTTTGTGTGACACGGCTTTCAATCCGCGCGACTTCAACCACTCCCATATCGTCGTTAATATCGACTTCAAGGTAATACCGCTTTGGCGTATCCTTGAAACGGTTTAGCAGGCGCAGCGAAAGCAACCTGACAAGGCTATCATTGCCGTAATTCAACCATCGGCAATAGATTTCCTTGATCCTAGTATCCCCATACGATTGCGGCAGTTTGCTAGTCGCGTCAATCGTGTATCGAGTGCGCAGGAAGTTATCCTTCCCGACGCCGCGCGATGGATCAATCTGGACCGTCTTGAATATCACTTCCGTCTTGCGCTCATCCTGCATATCCTCTTGCCGGATTTCGCGGATGTTGTTCCGATCAGTCAGAACGCGCGTTGTTTCGGTATCAACCGGGCGGTTGACTTGCATCTTGACTTTCTGCGCGACTTCATCCCACCAGACAGTTACGCCCAAGTCGGCCAATTCCCCGATTAGCGAAGTGACACCTTCCGGCTTCATGATGTCAGTCGATAGCACCAGAGAGGGCGCCCATCGATCAACCTCTGCCGCCCAGTCCTCAACCGGCAAAAAGTCGTCGCTAACTCCTGCACTCGAAAGCAGATCATACAGAACAAAGTCAATCCGCCGCCGCCGTGGTGAATAGGTGACTTGGAATGTGTCGTTTACGTTGTGCCCCGTGATGCCAGTCCGGTTCACGCCACGTTGCGTTAGCGTGATCGTGTCCGCCGTGCGAGTGAACGCGACAAGTTCTGAGCCGATAGCCGCAAAACCCGATGCCGGATATTCCGCATTACCGATGCCCGCTGGTGTTAGATCAAACGTCACATCCGACGCGGTGATGTTCCGGTTTAGCTGGCCTTGGTTTGGCTTGGGAACGACTGCCCGGTCATTCGATGCCAGCGCAAGAATATCCTTGCCTTCAATCGTCACATTTCCATCAGCATCAGGCCCGACAATTTCCGTAATCACGAAATGCCGCGTTGACGTGACGGTCAAAACCCCGCCGTCAACATATCCGGTAATCTCGCGCATAGGGCGCCCGGCATAGTTAGGATTGCGCGCCTTTAGCTTACCAAAATGCGACCCTCTATCCATCGGATTATATCCGATGCCAGACGCCAAAGCAGCGCCCGTAACACGCTCTCTAGCATATTTGTCCACCCCTCTGTCATGGTGCGGCGCGTCAATAAAGGTGGCGCTGATCGTGCCCCGCTGGCCTAGACTGTCTAGCCGAGGATCAGCCCCCGCGATGTTAGCCTTGCTTGACCGGCTGGACGTTTGCACCAGATAAGGGAAATACAGGCCGCCCTTGGGATACCGCGCCATCGGCTGGATGTAGCGGTATGTTTTGACATCGCGCGCAAAGTTGGCGCCGTCCTGACAAGTTGGGAATGTGTTGAAGCACTTAGCCTGGCCGGTCTCGCCAAGGATTGCCGCGCAAGGCGACGTGCCATAGGTCAGGTTACAATAGTCAAGATCAATCTCGACAATCTTAATCGGTTCACGCATTAACGTAAACCTCAACGTCCATTTGAACAGGCATCAATTCGCCGCCCTCCTGATACGACGTTTGCAATTCCCCGCCCCTTTCCGGCCTGCGACAAAACCCAATGTCATCGGGGTAATGCACTGGCGAACCGGCAAAGAAGAAAGCCCGGCCTTCGTTGTAATGCGTCTCAAATGCGCGCAAGTCGGTATCCACGAAAGCCGCGTCCATAAGGCCAAAGTTGATTGTCGTGGTTGCGGTCAATCGGTTGATCCGAGTTGGCAGGAAATGCCCGCCCAGCGTCTTGCCCGCCATCAACTCGTATTTCTTGCTATGCGCAATGCCGACATGCCCCGACAAGACGCCGGTCGGAATAATCAAGCGCCGCCCTAGCCGGATGATCCCGATAGGCGCAGGACCGCTAGTCACGCGCACCCGCCAATACCGCGCTTTTGTCAAGGGAAAAAGCCCCAAGATCGCGGTTTCATTAGCTGGCGTGACAGTGCATCGTGTTACCCAAGTCGTTCCGTTGTCACTCGACTGCACGGATACAACCGCCGTGTTAGTGGCGAGTGCGTGGGCATCAATCCCCACGGTATCGCACCATTCCGCCGCGCCAAGGTCAACCGAGATATTGGCATCGGCATTAGTGGCAAGCCAAACGTCAAACGTGCTATCCTCGAAAGCGTTTTCGCCCGCGTTAGTATCGGTATCGCTGGAAATAGTCACCGTTCCGCGCGAAAACACGTTGTCATAAAGCAAGCATGGCTTTGCGAAGTCGGTTGATCCGGGTTCAATTCTCACGGTCATGATACAAACACCGGCCTAGCCCCGTTCTTAGTTTGCGTGTAAAGCTGGTTCAGGACACCTTCAATCATATCCTTGGCCCAATCTGGCCCTTGCACGTCAATCAATACCCTCTGATCGGGCGCAGTAGACGCCATGCCGGAAGCGGAGGAAGGCCCTGACGCCTTGTTGCCGCCTTTGATCGCGTTGACCAGCCCGAAGCCGCTGGCAAGGACTTTAGCAACCGCCGCGAACTTTGCAAAGAACGGAACGCTAGGATCCGCCAATGCCTGCGATGCCGCCGTGTAAGCGTTGATCAGCGCCGACGCCGCCGCAAAGCTACGCTGCACCCGCAACAAGCTTTCATAGCCGCCGCCCGCGAGAGTGTTCAACTCGCCAAACAGGGTTGCAGCCTGATCAAGCTGCGATTGACCGCCTTCCTCTCTAATGCCCGCCAGCCGCCGCTGATACTCAACCTCGACGTCTAGCAAAGCCTCCCTATGGCCTTGTTCGCCAAGGATTTCCATCGCGCGACGGTCGGCAAGGATCGCTTGGCTTTCCGCATACCAAGCGTCGATTGTTTCGCGCTCTGTCATCAGACTATCGCGCAAGGCTTCAATCTGCGCAATCATCGGATCAGCGCCACCGCCTCCGTTGCCACCATCTAGACCCGGCCTAGACACCGGACTATCAGGCGCATCGGCGCGCGATTGATAGTAAGCCTGATAGCCGAGGAACATTTGATATTGGCTATCAGGAATACGGCTTGCGCTTTCTAGCGTTTCAAGAACAAGGTCGCGCAAGATACGCGCTTGGGAAATTGCGTGACTAAACCAGCCGGGCCGCGCGCTTTCATTCCGCAACCGCATCACTGCATCAAGCGACTGAACCACGCGGTCAAAGAATTGCCGCTGTTCGCTAGTCATATTCTCAATGCCGCCGGTCGCTGAGATGATCAGGTCTCGGACGCGAGTGTATGCAGTGATAGCGCCTTCAACGTCAGTTGCCTGCGATGCTTCACGGAGTGACGCGGCGATTTGTTGCGCATCGCCCGCAAAGCTGTCTGAAAAATCAGACATACCGCGCGCAACACCGCCAAGCAACTCGACAATACCGCTTTCAAGCGTTCCGAAGTAACCGTCAAGGTCACTCATCAGAAGCTCAACCGGCGCCCCGATTTCCGCTAGTGCATTGCGCTGCGCCACATCGTCTAGCAGCCGTATGTGTTCGCGGATCGCTTCATTCTGCGCCCCATAAACGTCAACCATCGCTTGCCCGGCGCCTTCGCCGTAGAACTGCGAGATTTCCGAGACGCGGGAAATAGCCTCCTCTAGACTGTCAAGCGCATCCTCAAATGTTGCAGCGCTATCCCCCGCCGACATTGCCGACATAGCCCATTGGATCAGCGCCGCACCGCCCGCAATGATACCGATGGTTAGCAAGTTGGCTGGCGAGATAACCGACATGAAAGCAGCGCCAAGCGCCCTAACACGGTTTGCGCCACTGCCCATGCGGTCAAGCTCTTGGTTAACCTGCGTCCCTTGTTGCAGCGCCAGCATAAGCGGAGACTGCCCAGCCGCCAGCATCATGCCGATATCGTTAAATTGGGCCGCCAAGTTGCCGACATTCGCGCCACCCGTGCGCATAGCGGCGGACATGGTATCAACCTGCCCAGCGGCGGTAACCATGCGCTGTCCGGTAGTCTGCGCGGCATCGCCAACGGCGTTGATTTGCGCTGTAGTGCTAACCGCCTGATCGCCAGCCTTATCAGCAGCAGCCGCCATTTGATCAAGGCGAGTAGTCGCAACCTTGATTTGATCGCTGTCAATCGCATAACCAAGGCTGGCAATGTCTGTCATTTCTTGCGGGCCTGTTTCATTTTCCAGCGTTCATTCTTGGCGATTTGATCCGCAAGCGCCCCCCGCAAAGCGTAATCGGTTTCATAGATTATAGCCCGCTCTGCACGGGTTAGCAAAGCGCCTTGGCACCCCATATAATCCCGCACAAGCCCCGGAGTGATAGGGTCCGACAATTCCGGCAGATATCGCTTAAGCGCCCAGAAGTCGGCCAGCAGATACCGCATATCGGGCGAAGGCTGATAATCTGGCACGTCCTTGCCCGCGCGTTCCATAGCCTCGCGCGTTGTCAGATATTCGCCGGTATCGTGATCTGCAACGTAGCGCGGGTTAGTCGTTTCATACTTAACCCAATCCTTGGCGTAACTGACAAAGCTATCAGTTACGCTTTCGGAAAAACCTGGATCGACTGCACCCCGGCTTGCACCTTGGCTTTGATCCACGGCACATCAAGAACGCGCTTGACATTCTCACGGGTCAATTCAGGATCAACGCCTAGGTCGCCAAACTCATGCCCATTCCATTGCCAAGACACAATACACGGCGCGAGTGCTTCACTGTCGGGATTAATGGCGTCAAGCATCATCATGCCAACGTCCTCATCCGACAGTGCAACATCGGCCTTGCGGGATACTCGCGCACCCATGGACTTAGCTTGCCTGCGCTTAAGGATAGCGGCAGTCTCAGGGTTATCAAGCGACCGGACGTTAAACACCACATCGCCTTGTTCGGCATCGTGGTGAATAACAACCGGCACAGTCGCGTCATAGTCAACAAGTTTGAAGATGTCAGCCATAAGCCCTCCTATGGACTGTTAGCGTTGCAAGCTGTGGCCGATTACGATCCCTTACGGGTCAACCGTGACCGGCTCTTGGTTGATCACAAACGGGAACGTCTGGTTGTCAAACGCTTCACCTTCGCCGCCTTCAAAAGAAGCACGGCCCACAAGCGCGCGAGTGTATCGGATCACGCCGCTTGCACTGGTGAGGCGGAAAGCGTGGTTAGTCTTAAGCGCCGATGCAGTGCGCAAGGCATCTTGCCCGGCATCAGCAGGCGCATACCCCACGACAAGGCTGGACGACTGCCCGCGACGGAAGCCCTTGGAGTGCTGCGAAAGACCGCCCGCGATGTAGTCTTGCGCAACCATATTCTCATCAACCCCGAAGCTAGGCAGGGTAACGATAAAGTTGATGGGAACCCAAGTCAGCCCCGCAAAGCCCGCCGCGTCAAGGTCGGTTGCCTGCGGGGTAGCGCAGATGGCAAGAGTGCTGTCAATCTTTGTGACGGTCATGTGTCCAGTCCTGTGAAAATACCTGTTGACATTGTATAGCGTGGCGTGGTATGCGGCAAATCAGGCACAAACAGAGGAGATGCCGCGATGTATAAGGTTGGCGATAAGGTGCGGATTTTGCACACGGATTATCAAGGTGAGGGGCTTGATGTGGGGACGGTGCATAAAGTCATTTGGTCCCCTGAAGACGCCGTTGAACTCGGCGGAACGATGAATGAAAGCCTCTATTTTTACAACAGCGAAGTCGAACCCTACACCGAACACTCTGACCATTGGAAAGACATTGCCGATGCCTTGCGCGCGGGTATCGAGTTGGCGATTGAAAACGCCGACTATGACCGCGCGATTGAACTGGGCTGGAAACTGGACAGTCTGCCTAGCCAGTAACTTCCCAATACACATGCACGGGAATACGGATATGCGCATCATCCCTGCGACCGGCGCCAATCGGTTGCGGGGACTTGCGCATCTTTAGCGTCACGCCGTCATAAGTTACCGGTGTCCCCTTGGCGAAACGGTCACAAATCCGCTGCACAAGCCCCATGCGTTGCGTGTAATCATAGCCTGACAATGGCGTCATTACCGTCACGACAAACTCGCCCGCGATGTAATCCGCGCCTTGCCCGACATGGATACGGGGATTTTCAAACCGCACGTCATCGACTAGCAGGAACACCGCGCCCGCATCGGTCGGGTATACTTCATCAGGTTCAACGATAGTCGGCACAGATGCCATACCCTGCAATCGGGTCAAGAGCGCCAGGTAAATCTTGGGATTGATGTTTGGTATTGACATGGGGGATAGTATAGGCTAAGAGGGTCAGGAAGGCAAAAAGGAGAGGAAAGAATGGCTAACCTTTACATCATCCGTGGCGTCCCCGGCAGCGGAAAGACGACGCTTGCGGAAAAGATGATTGAAAGCGGCATGATTGATGAATACTTTGAGGCCGATATGTGGATGATTGATGATCGCGGGGATTACTGCTTTAACCCGCGCCGCTTGTCCGACTGCCACGATGAGTGTTTCATCGCTACCTTCAAGTCGCTTTGGGATGGCAACGACGTTGCCGTTTCCAACACGTTCACGCGCCACTGGGAGATGCAGAAATACATTGATCGCGCCAAGGCAAACGGTCACACTGTTACTGTGATTGTCTGTCAGGGCAACTTTAACAATATTCACGGCGTTCCTGATGATAAGGTTGCCGAGATGCGGCGGCGGTTTGAATACTAATCGCCCCCAACTTCCCTAGCAGCCCGCGCGACATATTCACTCCACTTCGCCGCGTTTTGCTCTAGGAAAAACCGCCCGGCTTGGTTATACTGCCTGCCCAGCTTGTCAGTGCCGGTAAACCCCCAATTCAGGCGCGGCAGGTATGCAGCTTGCCCGCCTATGTAAACCGTCTTTCCTAACTCGATATTGGCGATTTCCAAAGTCACATCAGGCGCGGCGGTAAACTCAACATCGGGCCGAATGACTGGCATCGCAACTGTTGACAGTGCCCACGATCTGCGCGCGTTGCCGGTGAGCACGGGGGTTAGAGCAATCAGGCCGTCATACAGATGCCGCACGGCTTGCCGATGCACCATCGCGCTGTTGCGTTGCGCCTTGGCGGTCCAGTTTTTGACTTGGGCGGAAAAGCTAGACATGGTGCAATTATACGCGAAAAGGCGTTGACAGGCTAGGCGGGGTATGATACCGACTAGACATACATGGCAATGATGCTAGATGCTCAAAACACTTGACCTATTCGCGGGCGCTGGAGGGTTCACCATTGCAGGTGAACTCGCTGGCGGTTTTCAGACTGTCGCGTTTTGCGAGATTGACAAATACGCGCAAAAGGTGCTAGCCAAAAAATGGCCTGGCATCCCTATTTTCCCAGATGTTACCAAGCTGAAAGGCGCAGACGTTGGAGCAGTTGACGTTATCACTGGAGGGTTTCCCTGCCAAGACCTCAGCAGCGCAGGTCGCGGCGCTGGCATTGGAGAAGGCACTAGATCAGGTCTATTCCGGGAAATGCTTCGCATCGCTTCCGAAATACGGCAAATCCAAAGACGACTTCCATATATCGTCTTTGAAAACGTCCCTAGGCTTCTCAGCGGACCTGCGGAAAATCCAGGCCAATGGTTTGGCGAATTTCTCTGGTCATTGGCCCAAGTCGGGTATGATGCGGAGTGGGTATGTCTATCCGCTGCCGCAATCGGCGCACCTCACAAACGGGAACGGGTCTGCATTGTTGCCTACTCCGAGGAAAACGGACCCAAAACCAAGGGATGCAGAAAGCGCAAACAAGTCTTTGGAGAGGGGTTTCAGGCCGACTTTGGCGCAGTATATAGCCAGATCTCTATTGCCGACTCCGAGGAAATGCAGCGCAATGGCCGCGTCCTTGACGGAAAAAACGGCATTGCACAGGTTCCCAAATCTGGAAGTTGTTATAGCCAGATCGCTACTACCAACTCCGCAGAAGTCAGACAATCGGGACAGGGGGTGTATGATACACGCATCAGTAGCGCGGCGGGCGGAAAATGGGAAGCAACTTATGCTTTCACAGGTGGCATCGGAACAATCTGGGAAACTGAACCCGGAGTGGGTAGAGTGGCTTATGGGATACCCAATCAATCACACCGCCTTGGACTAATGGGTAACGCAATTGTGCCGCAAGTCTTTGCGCCGGTTATGGCCGCAGTCCGCGACCATTACACCGCCAGCATAGACCAATCAACATTAATCGTGTAAGTGCATCGGCAATTCACAATTTCATCAACCGGCGCGTTAGGATCAAGCGGATACCGCATAGGCACTCCACCGACTAGGAACGGAGTGTCTAGCCCGCGCACTTCCTGTTGATGCATTGCAACATGGGTTGGCCTCTCACGCCCATTAGCAGCAGGTCCGCCGTGAAACCACTTCTTGACAACCGCACGGTCAGGGATGCCGTTTTTCTGTTGATACTGCCGCCATGTATCATGCCGCGCCGTTTCAACCGCCATGCCAGTTTCTGATCTGGCAATACCCTCTGCCCTAAGTTGCAATAGGCGGTCACTGTAGCGCGACACCATGCGGTCAATCTGTGCCGTGGTGAGCGGGCGTCCCGTCTCGATTGCCTTCATGATAGCCCGGTCAAAGCGGCGGTCACGGCGGGTCATCTGCAAGGCCCTAGCAGGGTCGTTTGTCAGATACTCGCGCATGTTGACCACCCATTGCGCCTGCGGTTGCGATAGCCCCACAATGCCGCCAGAACGCGCGCCAGAAGGCCCTACGCGCCCCACGATGTCTAGCGCGATGGAGTTAGGATGTCTACCCTGCGCATAGCCTGCGTTGATCACAATGCGCACGGCTTCAATCTGATCCTGCACAACGCGCGTGATCCGACTAGACGACACATTGCGCAGGTATGCCTCAGCTTCCGGGTTAGTCACGTCAAACCGATGCACCACGCGCGATAGGTCAAACGCCCGCCAGACGCGCCCCGCCGCGATGATAGCCCCGGCTTGCGTGTAGGTATTGGCAATCTCAGCGGCGAAGACTTGATAGGCCGCGCTTTCAAGGTTCAGCGCCTCGATAGCCGCTTGAATGTCCCCACGTCGCAAGGCATCACGCAGCTTTGTTAGCTGTGTCCTGCTTGTAATGTCCTGAATAGCCGCCAGAAACGCCCGCCGCACTGCCGCGTCTTGTTTGCGCAGTAAGTCTTCGATCTGGCGGTTTAGGCTGGCGTCTTGCCAGTTGACATAGATCACCGCACCACAACCTTAGTCACAACCGGATCACCAGCCGCCAGCTTAGGCATCTTGCGCACGATCAGCACCACGGCGCCGTCAATCCGCATCTTGTCGCCAACGTCAACATCGCCTTGCATGATCACCATTCGGTCACTTGCCACAATCGCCCCGCCGTCAACCATATAGGCCGGAACCCCCGTCACCACCGCGTCAACCTCTTCCCATGTGTCAGTCACGGTCGGCGCGTCCCAAGGATTAGCGCCCGCCGTGGTTGACGTTGTGCCGATCTCGACTGTCCCGGTTTTGTATTTGCCAAGCAGTCTAGCGGCGGTTGAGGTTAGGTTTGTGTAGAGGGTCAAATCACCACCATCGCCGTTTGCCGAACCTGCGCACCGCCCGCGACAAGGAAACACCTGATCCGGCGCATTGCGGCTTCAACCAGAACCTGCGCGTTATCAGTGCTGGCCGATAGGCGCGACGTGTCATATGCCACCTCGATAACGTCAACCTTTTCGCGCTGCACGATGCTGTCCCGCAACGATCCTTGCGGCGACAGGATGCCAGGCGATTGATGTTCCGCCCGTGCAAGCTCATGCTGGGCGATGATCACTTCGCTAGGAATGGCGTTACTTGCAATAGCATTGCCCTCACAATCCGACACGCCAGAACGCGGCCACGCAAGCGACTGCGCCCGGCCATTAGTCCGAGTGCCCTTCCATCGCAGGCCGTCCAGATAGGCCGTAGCGCGGCGGATAGAGGCTTCCTTGTCTGCCGTGCTGCCGGGTAGTGCATGGCCGTAATACGCCACCGCATAGGCCGTGCAAGCGGTAACATCCGCATAGCAATCAGCGCCTGCCACGCCCGTTCCATCCTCGACAATCAGCGCCATGCAATTCCCCTTGGTTTCCTGCGATAGTATCAAAAAACCT
>Ga0209278_1000298_pt1 | contig 45543 bp, 41 predicted proteins | sample JI81BgreenDNA_FD_187504 | JGI IMG/M metagenome (GOLD analysis project Ga0209278, IMG submission 187504) | Wastewater effluent complex algal communities from Wisconsin, to seasonally profile nutrient transformation and Carbon sequestration -... | ecosystem: Engineered > WWTP > Effluent > Algae...
TGCCTGCCTCCTGCTCCTTCACGATCGCAATGATCTGCTCGTCTGAAAACCTGCTCCGCTTCATTCGTCCGTCTCCTCGAGAAACGGACTCTACTCAAAAATGGCGCCAATTCAGGGGTGCACGTCACCATCAATATCCAACTTGAACCAGTGAGCAGCTGGAAACTTCGGCTTTTTCGAAAACACTGGTTTCCCCTTACCAACTAAGCATAATAAATGTTTATAAAGAGGATATCATAGCATTCTGTAGAAAAAAAGGCGGCCGGCGCCCGAAGGAGCGCCGGCCGATAGGGTTCCGCTGATAGCTCAACAGGGGGAAGGCCATCAGCGAAGTGGTTGCTGGCAGGGCTGCCAGCCAGCGGGCCGGTGAAAATGGGGGGCCGGCCCGGCGCAATGGCTATGCCGTCAGCATTCCAACATTGCAAGTCTGTAATGTTGACTGCGACGTTTTTCACACCGCGCCGGGCCGTCTCGCGCCAAGCGGCAGATCATGGCCGCCGAAATCCAGGGTTGATTTGGAAATCACACTGCCCAGCGCATCGACGATCAGGCGCAGGCGGCGCTTGTCGGTGGCGAAGGTCAGCCGGAAGGTGCCGAAATCCTCGTTCACGCCGGCTTCCACCCACGAGGTGATGAGCCGGCCGGCCAGCATCGGCTGCACCTGCTCGGGCTGAAGCTTCAACCCCTCGGCGATGGTTTCCGCCGAGACGGTGAAACTCTCTCCGCTGCCTTCGATTTCGATCATGCCGCTGCCTGTGGCGCGAATCGCCGCGTCATGGCAATGGCAAAGCGCGATCACGTCGTTGGGCGACCGCGTCAGGTGCAAATCTGCCGAGGAAAGTCCGGGCTCCACGGAACGCGGTGCCGGGTAACACTCGGCGGTTCGGGGTAACCCGGATCAGGGACAGTGCCACAGAGAAGAGACCGCCGATGGCTCTGGCAACAGAGGACAGGCAAGGGTGAAACGGTGCGGCAAGAGCGCACCGCGCGATGGGCAACCAAAGCGGCACGGCAAACCCCACCGGGAGCAAGACCGAATAGGGATGGCGCGCCGGAGCAATCCGGCAGGGCAGGAACCGGCCCAGTCATCCGGGTTGGTTGCTGGAGGCGGCGGGCAACCGCCGTCCGAGAAGAATGGTCGCCCAGGGGCTTTATGGCTCTGGACAGAACCCGGCTTACAGGCGGCGTGATCGCATCGCAGCCTGGCCAGGTCGCAACGCACAGCGTTGCGCCCGGACTCGGGCAAGATCGGCCAGCGAGCGAAAACGGCGGCCCTCAGGCTGCCGTTTTCGACTCGTCTGACGGCGTGGCTCCGCCACGCACTTCCTTTCTTCTTCCTGGACACACACAGCGGACTCGGCGGCTTGGCCGCCGGCCGCGCCCGCAAACTCAAACATCGGCCCCAGCGGCACGCACCCACCCCCAGCCCCTCCCGCAGGCGGGAGGGGAGCAGTCACCCACTCCGCAATAACGCCACCCCTGCATCGCGCTCGAACAGATACAGCAGCGCCCGCGCCGCCTGCCCCCGCGCCCCATCCAGCCCGCCATCGCGATCGAACAGCAATCGCGCATCATCGCGCGCCATGGTGACGAATTTCTGCACGCGTTCGGGATCGGCAAAACGGAAGGCCTCCTCCCCCGATTGGCGCGTGCCCAATATCTCGCCGGCGCCGCGCAGTTTCAGATCCTCCTCGGCGATCCGGAAGCCATCATTGGTCTCGCGCATCAGCTTCAGCCGGCTGCGCGCGGTCTCCGACAGCTCCTCACCGCGCAGCAACATGCACACGCTGTGGCCCGCGCCACGCCCGACCCGGCCACGCAATTGGTGCAACTGCGCCAGCCCGAACCGCTCCGCCGCCTCGATGATCATCAGCGTGGCATTGGGCACGTCCACCCCCACCTCGATCACCGTCGTCGCCACCAGCACAGCCAGCCGGCCGGCCGCGAAATCGGCCATCACCGCATCCTTGTCTGACCCCTTCATCTTGCCATGCACCAGGCCAACCCGCCCTTCGCCCAGCCGCCCTTTCAGGAACGCCGCGCGCGTGGTGGCCGCCGCTTCGTCCGCATCCTCGGTGCCATCCACAAGCGGGCACACCCAATAGGCCTGGCCAACGCCCTCGACATGGCGGGCAAGGCCGGCCGCTACGTCCTCGAAGCGGCCTGTCACCCGCGTTTCGATCGGCTGGCGGCCGGGTGGGCGTTCGTCGATCTGGCTCTGATCCATTTCGCCAAACCGCGTCAGTGCCAGACTGCGCGGAATCGGCGTCGCGGTCATCGCCAGCACGTGCGGCGGCACCCGGCCCTTGTTGGCCAGCATCAACCGTTGAGCAACGCCGAACCGGTGCTGCTCATCCACTACGACCAAGCCCAGATCATCATAGGCCACCGCTTCCTGGAAAATGGCGTGGGTGCCGACCAGGATATCGATCCGCCCCGCCGCCAGATCAGCCAGCAACTCCTCGCGCGCCTTGCCCTTGTCACGGCCGGTAAGCAGTTCGATCCGCACCGGCAGTCCGGCAGCAAGCTTGGTGAGCGTGGCCATGTGCTGGCGGGCGAGGATTTCGGTGGGCGCCAGCAAGGCTGCCTGCGTGCCGGCCTCCACCGCCGTCAGCATGGCGATCAGGCCAACCAGAGTCTTGCCCGATCCCACATCGCCCTGCAGCAGGCGCAGCATCGGCTGGGCCTGCGCCATGTCGCCGGTGATTTCGCCGATTACGCGACTCTGCGCCCCGGTCAACTGCCACGGCAGGCTGTCCATCAGCGGCTGCACCAGCCGGCTTGTCCCCGCCAATGCCCGCCCGCGCCGCGCCCGCGTATCGGCGCGGACCAGCAGCAGCGCCAATTGGTTGGCCAGCAGTTCGTCATACGCCAGCCGATCGCGCCCGCCTTCGAGACGGTGCGCGGCATGGAGCGACTCAGCAAAGCTGGCCCAGCCGTAACGCGCGATCACGCTCGGCTCGATCCATTCCGCCAGCGCTGGAACCCGCGTCAGCGCCTCGGCCACCAATTGGCCCATGCGCCGGTTGGTGACACCTTCGGTCAGCGGATAAACCGGTTCGCGCAAGCCGGGCGGCGCCGCGCTGTCCATCGCCAGCACTTCAGGGTGGGCGATCTGCAGTTTCTGGCCATAGCGGTCGAGCTTGCCGATAATGCGTTTTTCCACGCCGATGGGCAGCTTGGTCGCCGCCCAACTCGCGGTCTGGCCAAAGAAGGTCAGGTCCACCCATTGGCCGCCGCGGTCCACTGCCGACACCCGCAAGGGGCTGCGCGGGCCACCACGCTCATGGCGGGCGGGGGTAAGTGGCACCACCACCGGGCGGCCCACCATGCTCTCATCCACCGTGTCCACCGCCAGCCGGTCGATCACCATGGTGGGCAGATGGAACGCCAGATCGAGCGCCCGCGTGATCTTCAGTCGCGCCAATTGCCGCACCTGCGCCGAACCGACGCCCTTCAGCGCGGCCACTTCGGCGAACAGGGGGTTGAGGATGGCAGGGCGCATGATATGGCACCGTTGATAGCACCGCGCTGGCCGTTTGAAACGCCCGCGCGGCATTTGTGTTTGAAGGGCCGCCAGATGAACGACAATCATATCGATCCATGGGACCTGCGCATCCGCAAGGCCAAGTATCGCGGTTCGCATCGCGGCACCAAGGAATCCGATCTGGTAGTGGGCGGTTTCTTCGACCGCTACCACGTCAGCTGGACCGAAGCCGATCTGGCCTGGTTCGAACAACTGCTGGAAGAACAGGATGTCGATATCCTGGCCTGGGCGTTCGGCACCGCCGCCGTGCCGGCCCGTCTGGATGGCGAGCAGATGCAGCTTCTGAAGAAACTCGATTATGTCGAAGTCAGCAAATAACCCCTCTCCCCTTGCGGGAGAGGGTCGACTCGCCGCAGGCGAGCGGGGTGAGGGGTTTCCGCTTGCGCCGCCCACCCCCTCACCCTCCCACCGCTGCGCGGCGGGCCCCTCCCTCTCCCGCGAGGGGAGAGGGGTGAAGTGATAGACCTTCCCCGCTTCGTCGAAGCCAGGCGGCCGGTGATGCTCGCGCGCTGTGCCGGCGGTTATCTGCCGTGGCTGATGGCCGACGTGGCGCGGGCTGCGAAAGGCCGGGCCTGGTTCATCGCCGCCGACGAAGCGCAGGCCCGCAGCGTTGCGGAAGCCGCCGCCTATTTCGCACCCGAAATCGCCATCACCATGCTGCCGGCCTGGGATTGCCTGCCCTATGACCGCGCTTCACCATCGCTGAAGGCCGCCGCCGAACGCGTCGCCGCGCTGGCGGCATTGGCAGAACCGCAACGCGGCGCCGAACTGGTCGTCACCACCGTCAACGCCATCAGCCAGCGCTGCCTGCCCCCCGCCCGCATCGCCAGCCTGTCGGCCCGGCTGAAGCCCGGCAGCCGCATTGATCGCAACAGCCTGGCGCTGAAACTCGCCGCCAACGGCTTCGTGCGGGTCGATACCGTGGTGGAGCCGGGCGAATATGCCCTGCGCGGCGGCCTGGTGGACGTGATGCCATCCGGCGAGGAGTTCGCCCTGCGGCTCGATTTCTTCGGCGACGAAATTGAATCCATTCGCCGTTTCGATCCCGCCACCCAGCGCAGCCTGGGCCCGGCGGACGGATTTGACCTGCTGCCAGTTTCCGAAGTGCTGCTGGATGCCGACCGCATCCGCGCCTTCCGTTCGGGCTGGCTGGAGAAATTCGGCGCCACCGCCACGGGCGACCCGCTCTACGAAGCCGTCAGCGACGGGCGGCGCCTGGCCGGCATGGAGCATTGGCTGCCGCTGTTCGAGCCTGATCTCGTTACCCTGTTCGACTGGCTGGCCGCCGATGATGTGGTGGTGCGCGATGCGGGCGCGGACAAGGCAGCGGCTGACCGTTTCGACGCCATCAGCGATTATCACGAAAACCGCGTCGCCGCGTTGAGCCAGAAAAAGGGCAGTTACCGCCCGCTGGCCCCCGATGCGCTCTACCTCACCCGCGAAGAGTGGGCCGAGCGGCTCATCGCCCACGCCGTCCACGGCAGCAGTTCGCACAGCGTTGCGCCTGGCACGCTGTTTGCCATCGATTGCGACGCTGTGCCGGCCCGCGATTTTGCCCCGGAACGTGTTGGCCAGGCCAATGGCGGCCCGCCGGTGTACACCGCGATCAAGGCGCACATCGAGGAACGGCGCCGCGAAGGCGACCGTGTCATCCTCGCCAGCTATTCGAACGGCGCCCGCGAACGCCTGCGTGGCCTGCTCGCCGATGAAGGCGTTCAGCGCCTCGTCACCGCCGATCACTGGCAGGAAGCGCAAGGCCTGGCCGCCGCCGGTCAGATCGTGCTCACCGTGCTGCCGCTCGATCACGGCTTCACGCGTGTCGATCCGCGCGGGCCGCTGTGCCTGCTCACTGAACAGGACATGCTGGGCGACCGCCTTGTTCGCAAGGCGCGTTCGGCGCGCAAGGCCGATGCCTTCCTCGCCGAACTGGCGATGCTGACGCCGGGCGATCTGATCGTCCACCGCGATCACGGCATCGGGCGGTATGACGGCCTGCTGGCCATCCCCATCGGCGGCAAGCCGCACGATTGCGTGGCATTGAGCTACGACGGCGGCGACAAGCTGTATGTGCCGGTCGAGAATATCGACGTCCTGACCCGTTATGGCAGCGACTCCGAAGGCGTCGGCCTCGACAAGCTGGGCGGCGTCGCCTGGAGCACGCGCAAGGCGCGGATGAAGAACCGCATCCGCGAGATTGCCGGCGAATTGCTGGCGACTGCGGCCGCACGCGCGCTGCGCGAAGGCGAACCGGTGAGCATCGATCCGCACGGCATGGCGGCCTTCGTCGATCGCTTCCCCTATGCCGAGACCGACGACCAATTGAAGGCCATCGGCGACGTTGTGGACGATCTCACCTCCGGCCGCCCCATGGACCGGCTGGTGTGCGGCGATGTCGGTTTTGGCAAGACCGAAGTCGCCTTGCGCGCCGCCTATGCCGCCGCGCTGTCCGGCATGCAGGTCGCCGTCGTTTGCCCCACCACACTGCTGGCCCGCCAGCACTACCAGAATTTCCGCGAGCGTTTCGTCGGCCTGCCCATCGAAGTGCGCCACCTCTCCCGCCTCGTGAACACCGCCGATGCCAAGGCCGCGCGCGATGGACTGGCGGATGGCACGGTGGATATCATCGTCGGCACTCACGCCATCCTGGCCAAATCGGTCGAGTTCAAGCGGCTGGGCTTGGTGATCGTGGACGAGGAACAGCGTTTCGGCGTCGTCCACAAGGAACGGCTGAAATCGCTGAAGGCCGATGTCCACGTGCTCACTCTCACCGCCACGCCGATCCCGCGCACGCTGCAGATGGCGCTCACGGGCTTGCGCGAAATGTCGATCATCGCCACCCCGCCAGTTGATCGACTTGCCGTGCGGACATACGTGAGCCCGTTTGATGAAGTGGTGGTCCGCGAGGCGCTGCTGCGCGAACATTATCGTGGCGGGCAGAGCTTCTTCGTGGTGCCGCGCATCGCCGATCTGGCTGATATCGAACAATTCCTGCGCGAACAGGTGCCGGAAATCAAACCGATCACCGCCCACGGCCAGATGGCGCCATCGGAAGTGGAAGAGCGCATGAGCGCCTTCTACGACAAGCGTTATGACGTGCTGCTCTCCACCACCATCATCGAATCCGGCCTCGACATCCCGTCCGCCAACACGCTGATCGTCCACCGCGCGGACCGTTTCGGCCTCGCCCAGCTCTACCAGATCCGCGGCCGCGTCGGCCGCGGCAAGACCCGCGCCTACGCCTATCTCACCACCGCCGCCGGCCAGACCATCACCGAAGGCGCCGAGAAGCGCCTGCAGGTGCTGTCACAGCTCGATACGCTGGGCGCCGGGTTCCAGTTGGCCAGCCACGATCTTGATCAGCGCGGCGCCGGCAATCTGCTGGGCGACGAACAATCCGGCCATATCAAGGAGATCGGCTTCGAACTTTACCAATCGATGCTGGAAGAGGCGATCCTGGAAGCCCGCGCCGAAGCCGCCGGCATGAAGCCGCCCGCCGAAGCCTTCAGCCCCCAGATCACCGCCGAAGTGCCGATCCTGATCCCGGATCATTATGTGCCCGATCTGAACGTGCGCATGGCGCTCTACCGCCGCCTCAACGAGATCGACAGCCGCGCCGGCATCGACAGCCTCGCCGCCGAAATCATCGACCGCTTTGGCAAGCTGCCATCGGAAGTCGAAAACCTGCTCTCCGTCATCGAAATCAAGCAGGCCTGCATCACCGCCGGCATCGCCAAGCTGGAAGCCGGCCGCAAGGGCGGGCTGGTGACGTTCCGCGCCGACCGCTTTGCCAACCCCGATGCCCTGATGGACTATATCAGCCGACTCGGCGAACGCGCCAAGGTGCGGCCCGATCAGAAACTTTTCATCGCGGCCGAATGGGGTGATGATCGCACCCGCCTGAAAGGTGCGCTGGCCATCGCCTCGGCGTTGAGCAAGCTCGCGGCAGGCGCGAAGCTGAAACCCGTCGCAAAACCGGCGGCCAAGCCGTTGCCGCCGCCGAAGGCGCCGATGCGGCCGGCGGTGTTCAAGTCGAAGTTCGGCAAAAGATAGGATGCCTCCGGCGGGCAGGGACGCGTCCCTGCACCCGTTTTTGGAGGCGGTTCTCACCTCTAGACTCCGGTCCTGCTGGCGCAGGCCAGCATCCATCTTGCCGTCTGGAACGACCATGAAGGCCCAAGCGCCACGGTGGATGCTGGCCTGCGCCAGCATGACGAGCTCGCTATGAAACGGGCGGACATTGAATCGAACGAGTGCAGGGGCCTCGCCCCTGCCCACCGGAGGCATTCGAATTCTGAACTAAGCCACGCTACTCTTGGATTTGCGGCGGTTGCAGAAGGCCGTCAGCGCCTGCTGATCGAGCGGCGGGGCGACGCAATAGCCTTGCACCCATTGGCAGCCGGCGGCGCGGGCGGCGGCGAGTTGCACGTCGTCCTCGATGCCTTCGGCCACCACGGTCAGGCCAAGGCGGCGGGCGGTGGCGATCATGCCTTCCACCACGATGCGTTCACGCTCGCTGCCGGTCAGGCCTTGCGCAAAGCTGCGATCAAGCTTGATCGTGTCCACCGGCAGGCGGGCCAGGCGAGCCAGGCTGGAATAGCCGGCGCCGAAATCATCCAGCGCGATACCGACTCCGTCGCGGCGCAACAGGGAGAGGGTGGCGGCTGCGGCGTCGAGATCGTTGATGATGGCTTCTTCCGTCACTTCGATCACCAGCCGGCGCGGCGAAAGGCCGGAGGAGGCAAGATCCTTCGCCAGCGAATCGATGAATTCCGGATCGGCCAGATCGGCGGCGGTGACGTTCAGCGAGATCTTCAGATTGGCCAGCGCCCCGGTCCAGGCGGCGGCGGTGGCAATGGCGCGGGAACGGATATGGCGACCCACAGCGAGCGCCAGTTCGGCCGATGCGGCGGTTTCCAGAAGGGTAACGGCCGAAAGCCGCCCATGCAGCGGGTGATCCCAGCGCGACAGCGCTTCCACCCCGCCAACCACACCGTCAGACAGGCTGGATTGCGGCTGGAACAAGATGGTGATGCCGCCATCCTTCAGCGCACCGAACAGATCGGACTCCAGATCGGCGCGGCGAGCCAGGGCTTCGCGGTCGCTTTCCTGGTGGAAGCGGGCAACGGCGCCAGGTTCACGCCCGCGCGCATCGGAAAGCGCGATGGAGGCTTCACGCAGCAAGGCGGTGGCGACGCTGGCTGGATCGCCATCCATGCTGCCATCATCCCATGCAATGCCGGCGCGGCCTGAAACATGGATCAGGCGATCATCAATGGCAAAGGGCCGTTCGAAGCCGCGCAGCAGCTGGCGGGCCAGCCGTTCCAGTTTGTCGGCCGCGCCGGCGCCCGAAATGCCCAGCGCATATTCGGCTGCTGTCAGCCGCGACAGCAGGCGCAATTCGCCAGCCGGCGTGCGGGAATCGGTTATCGGTGCCAGCCGCCGGGCGATCACCGCGAGCAGGCGATCGGCGACATCGCGGCCATAAATGGTGTTGATCTGGGCAAAGCGGCCAACCCCGATCACGATCACCCCGCACGGGATTTCGGAAGCGCGCTGTTCGGCCAGCCAGCGTTGCAGGCGTTCGGCGCTGGCAAGGCCGGTCAACCGATCCGCCTCACCGGAATCGGGCGGCGAGGGGGCAGCGGCGGCGGCGGCCAGGCGATCGGCATGGCGGCCGGCCAAGTGCAGCGCAGTCGCAAAACTGTCGGAACCGAAGGGGGAGACCATCACCGATGTCGCGCCGGCATCGCGGGCGGCATCAGCGGCATCGGCATCATTGCGGGACAAGAGCACCAGCATGGCGCCGCGCCGGCCTTCCACCGCCGGGCCCAGCGCCTGCGCCACGGCCAGGCCGGCTGAAAGCGCACCGCGGGCATCCACCACCACCACGCGCACCGGTTCGGCGGCAAAACGGCCGGCGGCCAATTCGGGGCGACGTTCCACACGCGGGGTCTGTCCGGCAGACGCCACCAGCGCCGCCACGTCATCCGCGTAGCGAGGTGATACGATCAATACCGGTTCGGCGTTCATTGCGCCCATGAAGTCCAGAACCTGCCCCTGTTGTACGCTCGATACTGCACCCTTCGATGCCGCGTTACTCTGTGCCTGTCCAGCCCGACAATCAAGCGGCTGAACGACGGATGCGAAAAGCGCTTGCCAACCGATGCAGCCGTGCCACAGGCTCCGCCCATGTTTGGCGAAGGCATCAGCCCGGTGCGTGCACCGGAACGACCGTTGGTCGATCCGTTCGGCCGCGCTATCACCTATCTGCGGGTCTCGGTCACCGATCGCTGCGATTTCCGCTGCGTCTATTGCATGGCCGAAGACATGACCTTCCTGCCCAGGAACGAAGTGCTGAGCCTGGAGGAGATCGACCGCATTGCCAGTGCCTTCATCCGGCGCGGCACCCGCAAATTGCGCCTCACCGGCGGCGAGCCATTGGTGCGGCGCGGCATCATTGATCTGGTGAACAGCCTTGGCCGCCACCTGAAAAGCGGCGCGCTGGAAGAACTCACCCTCACCAGCAACGGCAGCCAGATGGCCCGCCATGCCGAGGCGCTGTTCGCTGCCGGGGTGCGCCGCGTGAACATCAGCCTCGACACGCTGGACGAGGCCAAATTTGCCCGCATCACCCGGTGGGGCCGCCTGCCCCAAGTGCTCGACGGCATTGCCGCTGCCAAGGCCGCCGGGCTGAAGGTGAAACTCAACACAGTGGCGCTGGCCCATGAAAATGCCGACGAAATCGAAGCGCTGATGCAGTTCGCCGCCGCCGGCGGCCATGATCTGACGTTGATCGAAACCATGCCACTGGGCGAGATCGGCGAGGACCGGGTGGATCAATATCTGCCGCTCAGCCGCGTGCGCCGCGATCTGGCGCAGCGCTACACGCTCACCGATCTGCCGCACCGCACTGGCGGCCCGGCGCGCTATGTCCATGTTGAGGAACTTGGCCTGCAACTTGGCCTCATCACGCCCCTTACCCACAATTTCTGCGAAAGCTGCAACCGCGTGCGGCTGACGGCGACCGGGCAATTGTTCATGTGTCTGGGCCAGGATGATCAGGCCGATCTGAAGGCGGTTATCCGGCGGGCAGGCGCTGACGAAGCCGCCATCGACGCCGCGCTCGAAGAAGCCATCAGCCGCAAGCCCAAGGGCCATGATTTCGTGATCGACCGGCGCGGCGCCCGGCCCGCCGTGGCCCGCCACATGAGCCTGACCGGCGGCTGAGGACCCTTATCGAATGAAACTCGCGCTGATCGTTTCCGACAGCCATGTCGCTCGCGCCGCCGGCGAGGCGCTGAAGGCCAAATATGGCTTTGTGCCCGTTCGCGAAGCCGATGTGGTGGTGGCGCTGGGCGGTGACGGCCATCTGCTGCACTGCCTGCACGAAGCCATGACGCTGAAGGCGCCCAAGCCGATGTTCGGCATGAACCGCGGCACCGTCGGTTTCCTGATGAACGACTTCAAGGCGACGAAACTGGAAGACCGGGTGGCCGCCGCCAAGCCGTTCGTTCTCCACCCGCTGCAGATGACCGCCACCACAACATCGGGCGAAACCGTCACCCACCCGGCGATCAACGAGGTCTCGCTGCTGCGCGAAACCCGCCAGACCGCCAAGATCGGCATCATCATCGACGGCAAGACCCGCATGGAAGAATTGATCTGCGATGGCGTGCTGGTGGCGACCCCGGCCGGCTCCACCGCCTACAATCTGTCCGCCAATGGCCCGATCCTGCCATTGGAAGCCGATCTGCTTGCTCTTACCCCGATCTCGCCGTTCCGCCCCCGGCGCTGGCGCGGTGCTCTGCTGCCTTCGGCCAGTGTGGTCGAATTCGAAGTGCGCGAGGCCAAGAAGCGGCCCGTTTCGGCTGTCGCCGATCAGATGGAAGTGCGCGACGTTGCCCATGTGAAGGTGGCGATGGACCGCAGCATCAGCCTGACCCTGTTGTTCGATCCCGAATATGCGCTGGACGACCGCATCAGCCTGGAACAGTTCGCCTCCTAGAATTTTGCCCTTGGCAAGCCCCCCTCCCCTCGCTAAGGGAGCGCTCCCACGCTGTTCCTCGGTAGCTCAGCGGTAGAGCCCTCGACTGTTAATCGAGTTGTCGCAGGTTCGAATCCTGCCCGGGGAGCCAGCGTGGGGAGAACGCAATCGGTAGCGGCGCCAATCAAGCTGGCGCGCCCGGATCACCCTTCGCTTTCAGGCTCATCACTGTCGCAGCCCGGCAAACCCGTGGCCGTTGGCGTGGCTAGAAACAAGCCGGCCTGAACACGCTCGCAACTGGACCATCGTTCGCCGCAAGGCGCAGGCTGCCACCGATCTCAACGGGGGTGTTGGAGATGAGCCGGCGGAGAATCTGATGATGGTGCAATGGTCGGGCGGTTCAGGCCAGCACGGCCTTAATTCAGGCCGTTCCGGTTCCAACCTCTGCCCGGCGGTGGCTGGGCAGCAGATCGAAAATGATGTGAATGCGGTCTTCGTCGCCATCGTTGTGGGCTTCGTGGATCTGATCATTGTCGAACCACCACAGTTCGCCTTCGCGCATCCGCACTTCTTCGTCGCCGGCGCGAAGCCAGCTGCCCAGGCGGGATTTCAGCACCAGGTGATAGCGGTTGCGCAGCCGGTAATACTCGCCGCGATCGGTGTGCGGGTACACGCGGTGCCCGGTCGGCAGGCAAACGATCTTGGCGCGTGACAATTCGCTGTCCAACGCCAGAGCGACACGGCTGATAAAGGCGCAGGCCAACGGATAGGCGGTGGAGCCGCTGGTCCAGCGGCTTTCGTGCACATCGCGCGGATCGCGCCCGGCCAGCGCCGATTTGCGCACGCCGCGCAGCGGAATGGCCAGCGCCTCCCGCTGCACCGCGATCTTGGTCTGGCGGCCAGTGACGGCGCCGAATGGATCATCCTGGGCGGCGATCTCGGCCAGAAAAGGCGCTGCATCCACGCCGGATTTGATCAAATTGAAATGGCGCATGTGCCTTGTCTCCCGCGCTTGGCACCGCAGCTTTTGGCAGCGGCTATGCGGGGTAAACGCCGGGCCCGGGCAGTTTATTCCCGCCAAATGATTGCCGACCCGAAAAAATTTTTCTGCGCCGCACCGGGAATAATCCGGCGGCCGATCGCGTTTTGCCTGTCGAGACCCCGGCACCAGGCCGGTGGCCGATGGAGCCTGACAACCATGACCACGCTGCTGCCCCGCCTGCACCTTTCCCTGGCCCTGATGACCATCAGCATCCCGGCAGCGGCTGCCATTCCGTCGGCTGCGGCCGCCGCCCAGCAGATGATGCACGACAGCCATGCCCTGGGATCGGTGCCGCCCGTGGCCGTGCTGGCCGCTGCGCCCGCGACATCGGAACAAGTGTGGCAGCTGCGCTCCAGCCTGAATGTGGCGGCGCTGATGTGCGGCGACCGCGCCCTGGTCAGCGGCTACAACTGGCTGCTGCGCGCTCACGCCCCGTTGCTGGCCCGCGCCTGGTCGGCCGAACAACAGCGTTTCCAGCAGCTGCATGGCAGCCAATGGCAGACAGCGCAGGATCGCCAGCTCACCAGCCATTATAACCGGTTGGCCAACACCGCTGATCGCGGCCGCTTCTGCGCCGAAGCCCGAACCATCATCAGCGAAGCCCGCATGGTTCCGGCCAATCTGTTCGCGCATTTCGCCGCCAGCGCCATCAGCCGGCTGTCGCACCAGTCCGCCCCGCTTCACCTTGCTGCCCGCTGAGCGCAGCCGCCCCTTCCCTGCCCCCCCTCGGAGACCCACGACAATGATCAAGCACATCACGCCCAAACTGCCCTCGTCCCACCTGACGCCGGCCAAAAATCTGCTCTCCCGGCTGCGGCTGGCACGCGCCGCCTTCACCACGCGCAATGTCAATTTCACCGAAGCCCATGCGCTCAAGCGGCGCGGCGTTGCGCCCCGGCCCGGCGATCTGGTGCTGGCGGAAATCGTTGATCTTGGCCAACATCCGCGCCTGGAAAACCACGCTGGACGGCGCGGCCAGCTGTATGTGGGCGACGAAGTGATCGTCGCCTACGGCAACCGTTATGCCCCCGATCAGTTCGAAGCGATGGTGCCCGATCATCTGGGCGCCTGCCATCTCGCCGCTGGCGGCGGCGTGGCCAGCGACGTGCTGGTGCGCCATGCCCGCATGCGCCCGGCCACCGAAATTCGCCCGATCGGCCTGATTGCGCGCAAATCGGGCAGCATCATGAACCTGGCTGACTTTGCCCTACCGGTGCCCGACGCTACCGCCGAACTGCCGCCGGTGATCGCCGTGGTGGGATCGTCGATGAACGCCGGCAAGACGACCTCTGCCGCCGGAATCATCCATGGCCTGACCCGCGCTGGCTTCAAGGTCGGGGCGGCCAAGTTGACCGGCACCGGTTCGGGCGGCGATCTGTGGACGATGCGCGATGCCGGCGCGATCACCGCGCTTGATTTCACCGACGCCGGCCATGCCAGCACCTATATGCTGGACCTCGCGGAACTGAGCGGCATCACCCAGACCCTGCTCGGCAATCTGGGCCGCCCGGATCATGACATCGTTGTCGTCGAGATCGCCGACGGGCTGTTCCAGCGCGAAACCGCCATGTTGCTGGCCGAAGCCCGGCAGCGCGGCTGGTTCCGCAGTGTGATCTTTGCCGCCGGAGACGCCATGAGCGCCTGCCACGGCGCCGCCATGCTGGCCGATATGGGCCTGCCGGCCACGGCCATCACCGGCCTGCTCTCCATCTCGCCGCTGGCAGCCCGCGAAGCCGAAAAAGTGTCGGGCGTCCCCGTCGTCAGCCTGGGCATGCTGCGCGATCCGGTGCAGGTGCCCAAGCTGCTGCTGGGCGATCATGCTGGCCAGAGCGCGGCGGCATGAGCCTGCCCCGCCTTGTGGACGGCGAACGGCGCCTGTTGTTTGCCGGCTTGGTGACAACGGGCGCCGTGCAGGCAGGGATTGCCGCGATCTCCTCCGGCCTGGTCAGCACTGCGGTCACCACGCAAAGCCTGTTGCTGCTGCCGGCGGCCGGCCTGCTGGCCTGTGCAGTGCTGGCCGGCAGCGCTGGCCTGCTGGAACGCTGGGTGGGCGAGAAACTGGCGCAATCCTATGTGCTGACGCTGCGCCAGCAATTGTTTGCCGCCGCCATTCCCGCCATCGGCCGGGTGGAAGAAGCCCGGCTGGTGCTGCCGTTCGTTGGCGATCTTTCCGCCGTGCGCAACTGGGCCGCACGCGGCCCAGCCGCCCTGCTCACCGCCGGCGTGGCCAGCACCGGTGGTGCCATCCTGTTGGCGGCGCAATATCCGGCACTGGCCGCTGGCCTGCTGCCGCTGCTGGCGGCCACCTTGCTGCTGCTGCTGCTTTATCGCCGGCTGGGCGGCCGGATCGCGCAGCAACGCCAGTCCCGCGCGCGGCTCACCCGATTTGTGCTGCGGCGGCTGCGGGTGCCAGCCGAAGCGGCCCTGCCGGCACAGCAGCGCGTCAGCCGGGCCGATCGCCGCCGGCTGGATGCACGGGCCGAACGCAGCGCCGCCATGGCGATCCGGCGGGCCACCATGGTCGGCCTGATGGACGGCGTTGCCCTCACCGGCGGCAGCCTCACCGTGCTGGCACTGCTGGCGCTGGGATCATCCGATCAGCGCGCCCTGATCGCCGCGCTGGGCCTGGCCGGCTTTGCCGCAGCGCGGCTGCTGGATGTGGCCCGGGCCCTGCATGCACTGGCAGGCGGCGGTGTCGCCCTCGAACAGATCACCACCCGTCTGGACAATGCCGAAGCTCGCACCCTGGCCGGCAAGACCGATCTTCCCCCACCATCAGCCAGCATCGAGGAGTAATCCCATGGGCAATTTCCAGCTCCGTTTCATCCGCTCACCCGCCCCCGGTGTGCCGGATCATTATCTGCACATTCCCACCGGTCACACGCCCCACACACTCAGCCGATTGCCGGTGTTGGTGATGGTGCACGGTATTTCGCGCAATGCCGCCGAACAGGTGCTGCGCGCGAGCCAGAATGGGCTGGGCGATATGGTGATCGTGGCGCCGCTGTTCGAACGCCGCGCCATGGGCCGTTATCAGCAGCTTGCCGCAGGCCCCACCGGCCAGAGCGCTGATCAGGCGCTGATCAACCTGATCGACAGGCTGATCATCGATGGCCTAGATGCCAGGCAGATCAACCTGTTCGGCTTTTCCGGCGGCGCGCAATTTGCGCATCGTTTTGCGCTGTTCCACCCCGGCCGCGTGCGCCGGCTGTGCCTGGCGGCAGCCGGCTGGTACACCATGCCCGATGCCGGCGAACACTGGCCGGCCGGGCTGGCCAATTCGCCGCTGCCGGCCGAACTGAAAAAGCTGCTGGCCGTGCCAACGCTGGTGATCGTCGGGCGCGGCGACAATCTGCGCACCGCATCGCTGAACCAGTCACCCCGGATCGACCGGCAGCAGGGCCCGCACCGGCTGGCCCGGGCCCGGGCCTGGACAGGCGCGATGAAGACGGCTGCATTGCGCCTGCAGATCAGGGCCAATATCCGGCTGCGTATTATTCCGGCCCACCGCCATCAATTTGAAACCTATTGCAACGAAGGCGGCATGATCGGGCAATTGTCCGAATTTCTGGAGGAAGAGCCGCGACCCATGTTGCCACATCCGACACGCGCCGCCTTTCACGGGCTGGACAGGCCCTATGCCATTGCGGCAAGGGCGCCCGCGGGCAGCCAGTATCATTCCAATCGGGGTATGTGATCATGCAGAAAATACGGACGACGCTGGCGCTTGCCGGCACCCTTGCTGCCGCCCCGGCCCTGGCGGCAATCCCCGAGTTGCCCGAACTGCGGATCGAACGCGGCGGCCTTGATATCCGGATCGGCGGCGTGCTTTCGGGCCAGGCGGCACTGATTGACGACAATCGTCCGGGCCGCGCCCGCACCGGCACCGGCTATGACGCTTCGGTGCGGATCAACGCCGAATGGGTGACCAAGGGCGGCCTGCTGTTTGGCGCCTATGTCGACCAGGGCCGCATCAGCCGCGAAACCGAAGTGCTGCAGACCGGCGAAGCCTTTGGCTTTGTCTCGTCCGATTTCGGCCGGCTGGAAGTGGGCCTGCAGGACGGCGGCAACGAACAGCTGGCGTTTCGCGCCCCCATCTTGGGCCTGGGCCAGGTGCGCGGCGACTTTTCGCGCTATACCGGCACCCAGGCGCTGCTGGTCGCGCCCGACACCGGCGATGCCTTCAAGATCGTCTATCTGTCACCGCCGGTGGCCGGCTTCCGGGCTGGCGTGTCATGGGCACCGAAATTCCAGCGCAACCAGCGCGATCCCAATCCGCGCGATCGCACCATCCTGCGCGATGCCGTCGAAATTGGCGGCAATTTCCAGCAGCCGGTGGGCAATTGGGTGTTGGGGGTGAGCGGCGGCTGGGTCACCGCCCGGGCTGCGCCGGAAACCGGCCGCCGCGGCCTCAATGCCTGGAATGTGGGCCTTGATGTGCGCAACGGGCCGCTGCGGATCGGCGGCTCCTATGTTGACCGGGGTGACAGCAACCGCCGCACGCCGGGCTTCAACCAGCGCGAAATCAGCGCCGGTGTGGCGTGGGTGATGCCACGCTGGGGCGTTTCGGCGTCGGCAGCACGGGCCACGGCCAGCACCGAACGCAACAATCTGATCAGCGCCGGCGGCTTTGTCGCGCTCAACCGCAATATCCAGCTGCGCGCCGATCTCACCCGATTTGTCGAACGCGAAACCGGCCGCAGCCGGCGCAGCGGCATGGTGGGTCTGATGGAACTGGCCTTCCTGTTCTAGGCACGATTGCAGTTTGGTTGAAGCACCAAACCCGCTCATGCCGAGCTTGTCGAGGCACGCACCACAGTCAGCGCGTGCCTCGACAAGCTCGGCATGAGCGGTTCAATTTATCTGCAATCGAGCCTAGGCCGTTTGCCGAACGCATAAAGCCGCCGGCGCGCCACATGGCCGCCGGCGGTTTTCGTTTGTGGTCAGGGCTTGGCCAACGCTTTGGCTTCGGCCTCGGCATCCATCGGCTCGCCGGCGGCCAGCGCATCCAGCGCCGCCGCGATGGCGGCTTCGCCCGGCCCGGCGGCCTGGGCATAATCGCTGCGGCTGACAACGGCGCTGCTCGCCACCACGATCTGCCATTGATCGCCGCGCCGGCAGGCCAGCGCCGAAATCGCGGTCTGATCCTGCTGCACGCCGAACTGGCGGCACAATTCGCCATTGCCGGCACGCACGCTGATCACCGGGCGCAGCACCCCGCCGGGCAGCCGGGCATCGGTACCGCTGCGGGTGCTGGCCAGCGCCGCTGCCAATGTGGGGCCCGCACGGGTGCCGGTGGCATCGGCGATGATCAGCGCGTCGCCGTCCCCCTTGGGCACACCGCTGCCGATCACCAGGCCGATGGCCAGCGACGCCGCCAGTGCCGCAGGTTGCCACCAGCGGATCGGGCTGCGCGGCGCAGATGATTGTTCGCGGGCCGCGCGAGCAGCAGCAAAATCGATCACCGCCGGGCTGGCCGCCGCCAGCAGCACCGGTGGCACCGGTTCGGCCAGCACCGCATCAAAGGCCGCAGCAACGGTCTGATCAACCGCGGCACTGGCGTTGGCCAGCGCTTCCAGCCGGGCCACCAGCGCCTCGTCAATGGCGAGCGCCGCTTCGATCTCGCTCATGCGCGGCTCGGCCAGCTGGCCGTTCAGGAAGGCTTCCAGTTCGGTATCGCTGATCATGATGGCATCACCCCCGCCGGTGCCAGCTGGCCCACCAGTGCAGCGCGGGCACGGGCCACGCGGCTCATCACGGTGCCAATCGGTATGTTCAACAATTCCGCTGCCTCGCGGTAGGCCAAGCCTTCCACCAGCACCAGCGCCACCAGCTGGCGCTGGTCGTCCGGCAGGGCGGCGACGGCAGCGCGGACGCGGGAATCACTGTCCCGCTGTTCCTGGGTGCGGGTGCCGTCTTCGCCCGGCATGTCGAACAGATCATCCACATTGCTGTGCGGCGTGCGGTTGGCCAGGCTGCGGCGGCTGTCGCGCCAGTGATTGTGCGCGATGGTGATCAACCAGCGATCCAGATTGGTGCCCTCGGCGTATTTTTCCACGTTCCGCATCGCCTTTTCAACCGCCGCCTGCGCCAGATCGTCGGCATCATGAACAGTGCCGGTCAACGCCCGGCAAAACCGCCGCAAGCGTGGCAGATGTTCGATGATGTCCCGGCCCAGTGCCGCTGCATTGTTCATCGTTGCAATCCAAACGATTTGGGGCCCGGAATATTCCCGGTTGCAATACAGGCTTTGTTCATGGGGTGCAGCCCCAATATGCGCTATGGCCGTGATGCGGCACCAATCCCCATTCCGGTTGCCGGGCCAAGATGCAAGGGCACGAATCGATGAAGCAACGCATTGCCTTCTGGCTGCTTGGCCTGCTGCTGGTGCCGATGGCCACGCTGCCGCTGGCAGGCGCATCCGTGCTGGCCGAGCAGCCTGCCGATCCCGGCGAAGACGACGACGATAACGACGCGGACGAGGAAGCCGTGCCGGATCCGGACGATGCGCCGGACACGCCCGATGACGACGCCGGTGCCGGCGGCGACGCTGGCGGTGATGATGGCAGCAGCGCCGGCGCGGACAGCGGCAGCGATGATGATGGCGCGGCGACCGGCGCAGACGGCGGCGATGACGACGGCGCGGCGGCCGCTGGCGGCGATGATGACGACGGCCCAGCCGGCAGCGCAGCCGGCGGCGGCGATGACGGTAATGACGATGACCGCAACGACGACAATGGCGCTGCCGACGACCGCGATGATGGCGCCGGCGCCGCGCCCGGCAGCAGCACTGATGACGACGATGATGATGATGGCGCCAGTGTGCCCGCCGCCGCGCAATATGCCGGCGTGGAGGATTCGCGCCAGCGCGCCCGGCTGGACAAGCAGGAGGCCATCGAGAGCGACAATGATGGCTTCCGCTATCGCCGCGGGGAAATGGTGGCGCTGGGCGTCGATGATGCCGGCATTGCCCGGCTGACCCGCGCCGGGTTTCGCGTGCTGGAACGGCACCGCATGACATCACTCAACGGTCAGGCCGTGCTGCTCGCGTCGCCAGCCCGGGTGAAGGATATTGATGCGCTGGTGCAGCTGGATGGCCTGATCGGCGATGCATCGCACGCGTATAATCACCTGTTTGACCGGGCATCGGCGCTGGTCCGTTCCGGCAGCAAGCCGCAACGTGTGGCCAGGCGCGCCTGCCCGTGCCGCATCGGCGTGATCGATACCGGCGTGGCCGGCGCCCTGCCCGATCTGAAACGCACCCGCCTGGTGCAGCAGGGTTTCAACGGCGGCACGCCGGATCCGGCGCTGCACGGCACCATCATTTCCAGCCTGATCGCAGGCACCGAACCGGCCCCGGGCAGCCGCACCGAAATCATCGTGGGCGACGTGTTTTCTGGCCCGCGCCGCAGCGCCGGATCGGCGCTGGCCGTGGTGCGCGCGCTGGACTGGATGGCCGCCCAGAAAGTGGCGGTAATCAATGTCAGCCTGTCGGGCGCGAACAATCCGGTGGTGGCCGATGCCATTGCCCGGCTGGCCGCGCGCGGCCACATCATCGTGGCAGCGGCCGGCAATGACGGCCCGGCAGCGCCGCCCGCCTTCCCCGCCGCCTATCCCGGCGTGGTGGCGGTGACAGCCGTGGATGAAAAGCAGGCCATTTATCGTTATGCCAATCGCGGCAGCTATATTGCCTTCGCCGCACGTGGAGTGGACGTCGTGGGATTGGCACCTGATGGCACAACAAAGATCGTTTCAGGCACCTCCTTTGCCGCGCCCGGCGTGGCGATCCGGCTGGCCAGCAGCCTGAAGGCGCCTGATCCGGCTGCGGCCCGGGCAGCGTTGGCTGGCCTGGAACGCGAAGCCCGCGATCTGGGCGCACCGGGGCGTGATCCGGTGTTCGGCGCCGGCCTCATCGCCGACCGGCCTTGAGCGACAGGCCATGAACATGCTTGTTGCCGCTGCCAGCGTGGTGGCCATGGCGCCGGCCGTGCCGGCCCTGATGCCCGGCGATGCCTTTGTCTATTCCGATGGCCATGTCGAACAGGTGCGCGACATCCGCCGCCAAACGGTGGAGTGGCGCGGCCTGAGCAAGCGCAGCCATTGGCGGCCGATGCATCCGGTGCTGCCCATCACCACTTGGACCAGCGGCCGCGGCGAAGGCCGGCGCACGATCATCGGCACCCCTGACGACATGTGGCCGATCGGCACCCGCCGCCGTACCCATTTCCGCGTGGTGACCGAAGTGCGCACCCGCAACACCGAAAACTGGGTCCGCGATGTGGAGCACTGGACCTGCAAGGTGGGCAAAAGCGGCGTGGTCAAGGTCAAGGCCGGCAGTTTCGCGGCCACCCACATCAGCTGCGACCGCCATTCGCCCACCACCATGCGGCTGCTGGAGCGGCAGGAGTGGGATTATGCCCCCGAACTGGGCCATCATGTTCGCCGCGCCTGGTTCGATTATGCCCGCGCCACCCGGCGCACGGTGGAACTGGTGTCGGCCCTCAGCGGCCCCGCCGCCAGCCCCGACCGCCTGCGCGCCCTTGCCCGCGCCGCCAATGCGAAAGATGACGAACGCGAACTTGCCAACGCGCGCTGAACCGATGGGCCAGCCGCTGGCGACAGAAGCCATGAGAGCGCCCTGTTCTCCGAATCCGGATCGATTGCGACGTTTTTGCAACGGTGGCGCAAAGCTTTCCGCCACGCCTTGCACTGGCACGCCAGTTGTTTCAGGGAATGCCCAATCAGGCAGCACAGGCTGCTGGACCGAATTCGGGATCGGGGGATCGCAGTCATCGCTTTGGGGCCATCAGCGCAGGCGACGCCGGTTCGGCGCACGCCCTTCTATGCACAGCTCTATGTGCAGGTGCTCGCAGCGATCGTCGCTGGCGGGCTGATCGGCCATTTCGCGCCCGAAACCGGCGTGGCGCTGAAGCCGCTGGGGGATGGCTTCATCCGGCTGGTCAAGATGATAATCGCGCCGGTGATCTTCCTCACCATCGTCACCGGCATCGCCGGCATGCGCAACCTGGGCAGTGTGGGCCGCGTTGCCGGCAAGGCCTTTGCCTATTTCCTGTTCTTCTCCACCATCGCGCTGATCGTTGGCCTGATCGTGGCCAATGTCGTGCAGCCCGGCGCCGGCATGAACATCGATCCGGCCACGCTCGAAACCGGCGCGGTTGATGATTATGTGAAGAAAGCCAAGGACCAGACGATCGTCAGCTTCCTGCTTGGCATCATCCCCGAAACCGTGGCCGGCGCGTTTGTTGACGGCAATCTGCTGCAGGTGCTGTTCCTCGCCATCAGCTTCGGCATCGCGCTTTCCACTGCGGGCGAGGCCGCGCGGCCGGTGGTGCGGCTGTTCGAGGCGCTGGGCGCCGGCTTTTTCCGGCTGGTGGCGATCTTCATGCGGGCCGCGCCCATCGGCGCTTTCGGGGCCTTTGCCTTTACCATCGGCAAATATGGCATCGGCTCCATCGCCAATCTGGCAGCGCTGGTCGCCACTTTCTACCTCACCTCGCTGCTGTTCGTCATTGTCGTGCTGGGGCTGGTGGCGCGCGGCGCGGGCTTCTCGATCTTCACGCTGATCCGCTATCTCAAGGCCGAACTGCTGCTGGTGCTCGGCACCTCCAGTTCCGAAAGCGCGCTGCCCAGCCTGATGGACAAGATGGAGCGCGCCGGCTGCCCGCGCAACATCGTCGGTCTGGTGGTGCCCACAGGCTACAGCTTCAACCTGGATGGCACCAACATCTACATGACACTGGCAGCGCTGTTCATCGCGCAGGCCACCGGCATCACGCTCAGCCTGGGTGATCAGTTGCTGCTGTTGGGTGTCGCCATGCTCAGCAGCAAGGGCGCTGCCGGCGTGACCGGCGCCGGCTTCATCACGCTGGCGGCCACGCTGTCGATCGTGCCCAGCGTGCCGATTGCCGGCATGGCGCTGATCCTGGGCATTGATCGCTTCATGTCGGAATGCCGGGCGCTCACCAATTTCACCGGCAACGCGGTGGCCACGATCGTGGTCTCGCGCTGGGAACGCGCCATCGACGAAGACCAGTTCGCCGCCGTTTTCACCCACCACAAATTCGGGCCCGACACCGCGCTGCCGGGCCCCGAAGCCGATCCAGACTGATAAAAAGCACAACAAGGGGACCCAACCATGACCATCACCCATTCGAGCAGCCTCGCTGCGCTCGCCATCGCCTTGCTCGCCGGCCCGGCACTGGCCCAGGCGGCCAACACCGCAGCCGCGCCCAAGGACGAAGAGCTGATCGTCGTCACCGGATCGAACATCAAGGGCGCGTCCGACAGCGGCGCGCTGGCGGTCACCATCCTCAATGCCGACGATATCGCGGCGTTCGGCGTCAACTCCACCGGCGAAATCTTTGAAAACATCGCCCAGGCCGGTGCCGCCGAAATCAACGGCGCGGCCGATGGCCCCAATGATGCGCGCGGCGACGTTGCCACCATCAACCTGCGCGGCCTTGGCACCGGCAACACGCTGGTGCTGCTGAATGGCCGCCGCATCGCTGCCCACGCGGTGAACCAGGATATTGGCTCCACCCCGCGCCAGATCACCAACGTCAACGCCTTCCCGGCCGCCGGCATCGATCGGGTGGAAGTGCTGCGCGACGGCGCTTCGGCGCTTTATGGTTCGGATGCGACGGCGGGCGTGGTCAACACCATCCTCGATGCCAATTTCGATCGCTTGCGCGCCACGCTGCGCTATTCCGGCGTCGAAGGCACTGGCAGCGATGAATTCCAGGCCGATGTCGCCTTCGGCTTCAAGTTCAACGAAGGCCGCACCAGGGTGATGTTCACCGGCGGCTATTTCGAGCGCAAGGGCCTGTTTGCTTCCGAACTCGGCCCGCAATTCAACACGGTGGACAAGCGCGGCGTGCTGGGCAGCGATCCCTTCGGCACCACTACCACCGATTTCCGCAACACCTCCACATCGTCGCCGTTCGGCCAGTTCCAGACCGGCGCCATCAATGCGCAGAATGTCTTCGTCGGCCGCCGCATCCGCCAGGGCACCACGGCGCTGACCAGCACCACCGGCGTGTTCCACATCCAGCCTTGCCAATTCTCCGGCACCCGCGCCCAATTGGGCCAGCGGCCCGGCGGCTGCATGGGGATTGATGACGCCGCGCTGGATGCGGCGCTGCGGTATGATTTCAACGCCAACCAGCCCAACAACGCGCTGGGCGAAGGCGTGTTCATCGCCAATGATCCGGTGTCGGCGCGCGGTCGCCAGTTGATCACCGATGCCGAACGCATCAATGTCTACAGCATCTTCGAACATGAATTTGCCAGCGGCCTGCAGTTCTTTGCCGAAGGCCTTTATTACAAGGCCACCACCAACGGCAACCGCGCCACCCAGCCGTTGGACAGCGGCTTGGCCTTCCTGATCGTGCCGGCCAGCAACCATTGGAACCCCTTCGGCCCCACCACCAGCCCCAACCGCCTGCCCGGCCTCAACACCGCCGATGCGCCGGCTGGCGGTGTGGACGTGCTGTTGCAGAACTGGCGGCCCACTGATCTTGGCCCGCGCTTCATCTCCACCGATACCAGCACCTATCGCGTGATGGCCGGCCTGCGCGGCCAGATCGGCAATTGGGATTGGGAAGGCGCCTTTGCAAACAGCTCCAACAAGACGACCGATATCGAAAGCAACCGCCTGTCGAAAACGCTGCTGCAGGCGGAACTGGCGAAATCGACGCCGGATGCCATCAACCCGTTCGGCGGCCCCAATGCCAACACCCAGGCCCAGTGGGATCGGGTGCGCATTTCCAGCCTGAACGCCGGCAAGACGACGCTGACCACCGGCGATTTCCGCATTTCCAACGCCAATGCCTTTGATCTGTGGGCCGGGCCCATCGGGATCGCGGCCGGCGTTGAATGGCGCCGCGAATCCTATGTGGAAGATCGCGATCCTCGCCTCGATGGCACCATCATCTTCAACAACGCCAATGTGTCGGGCCGTTCCGACGTGGTCGGCGTCAGCCCCACCAACGACAGTTCGGCCAGCCGCAACGTCTATGCCGCCTTTGCCGAAGCGCTGGTGCCGCTGATCGAAGGCAATGATGGCGTGTTCTACAACAAGCTGAACCTGCAGCTGGCGGTGCGCGGCGAATATTTCGACGACATCAAGGATGGTGCAGTCAAGCCCAAGGTGGCGCTGAGCTGGTTCCCGGTGCGCGCCTTCAACCTGCGCGCCGCCTATTCCGAAGGCTTCCGCGTGCCCAACATGGTGCAGCTGAACCGCGGCGACATCTCGCGCCTCAACCTGGGCGTTGAAGATTATTGGCGCTCGGCCGTCACCGGCGATCCCGGCTCCACCGGTGATGCCTATTTGCCCTCGATCCGCAGTGCCAATCCCAATCTGCTTAACGAAGATACCAAGACAATCGTGATCGGCGGCGTGCTGGATGCCGGCAAGCTGTTCAACAGCCCGACGGTAAAGCGCCTGGTGTTCAGCGTCGATTACTGGCGTTTCGAACAGACGGGCGTGATTGGCGCCTTTGGTGACCGTGAAGCCCTCGCGCTCGACTTCCTGGAACGCAAGCAGGGCCGCAACAATCCCAATGTCGTCCGTGCTGACCCGACAGCGGAAGATCTCGCCGCCTTTGCCGCGTGGAACCTCGCCAACCCCGGCGACCAGCGCACGGCCGCCGGTGCCGTGCAGTTCATCCGCGATCCCTACATCAACCTCGACAAGCAGATTGCCGACGGTTTCGATTTCAGCCTGGGCATGGCGTTCGATTGGGGCAAGCTGGGTGATTTCCGGCTGAACATCGAAGCCACCTATCTGATGACGCTGGATGTGGAACGCAACGAACTGCTCAATTCGCTGGCCGGCAATGGCAACAGCGCGTTCGGCACCGATTTCACCATCCTCGAAGTCAACCGCGTGCGGCTGGATGGCAATCCGCACTGGCGCGCCAGCACCACCTGGGGCTGGACGCTGGGCAACTTCGGCCTGGGCGGATCGGTGCGCTATATCGCCGGCTTCACCGACACCAATGCCGATATCACGGTGAACGGGCAGACCCAGTTCTGGCAGGTGAAGGAGGATTGGCGCGTCAACATGTTTGCCGATTATCGCCTGCCCATCGCCAAGGGCCAGAATGTGCGGCTGCGGCTGGGCATGAACAATGTGCTGAACACGCTGCCGCCGCTGGTCGATGAATCGCTGGGTTATCGCCCGGATTATCACCAGTTGAAGGGCCGCGAACTCTACGTGCAGCTGCGCGGCACCTTCTGATGAAAGCGGTTGGCTGATGCAGATGCCGGCGGCAGTGTGTGTGGGGGGCAGCCTGTTGCTGGCCCTTGCCGCACCGCTGCCGGCATTGGCCGCCGATGCTGCCCTGTCGCCGGCCTGGTTCACCGCCGCCACCGCCTCTGCACCGCTGTGCGCCGGCAGTGGCCGGCGGGTGCATATCGGGTTCGAACGGGCAGCGGCGGCGGCCTGCAGCATCACTGCCGATGGCCATGTGCATGTGACCATCGCGCCCGAAAACAAGCCGATCAACCCCAGCCCCTGGTATGGCCTGGTGGTGGCCAGCGATGCGCCGCTGCCCACCATCGTCTCCCTGCATTATGGCGACAGCCGCCACCGCTATGCCCCGTGGACGGCAGAGCCGGGCGCGCCGGCCGTTCGCCTTGATCCGCAGGCCATCACGATCGCCGCCGATCAGCATTCGGCCACCATGCGCCTGCCGCCGGCCCGCACCCGCCTGCTGATCGCCCAGCCGCCCGAACGCAGCGCCGATGTGCTGGCCCCGTTTGAAGCCCGGGTGCGCGCCGGCCAGCTGATCCGCGCCGATGCCGGCCACAGCATCGCCCGCCGGCCGCTGGCGGTCTATCATCACCGGCCGGCCACGGCGCGCGGCACCATCGTGATCATCACCCGCCAGCACCCGCCCGAAACCAGCGGGCCGCAGGCCTTTGCCCGCTTTACCGATGTGCTGCTGGGCAACAGCCGCGCCGCCCGCGCCTTCCGCCGCCGCCATGCGCTGATGATCGTGCCGCTGGCCAATCCCGATGGGTTCGTGATGGGCCATTGGCGGCACAATCTGGGCGGCGTTGATCTCAATCGCGATTGGGGCCCCTTCACCCAGCCTGAAACCCGGGCGCTGGGCGCCGCGATCACCGCCGAAGCCACCAAGAGCCCCATCCTGGCGGTGATCGATTTCCATTCCACCTTCCGCGATGTCGTCTATGCCCCGCCGCAGCCCACCGGGCCCGATCTGGGCGAAGCCATGTTGCAGGCCATCACCCGCGATCTGGCCGGCACCGATATCCGCATCGATCGGGCACACAACCCCGGCAATGGCGTGCTGAAAAGCTGGGCGCGCGATCAGTTCGGCGTGGGCGCGCTCACCTGGGAAGTGGGTGACGACAGCCCGCCCGCCCGCACCAACCGGCTTGCCACCGCCGCTGCCCAGGCGCTGATGGCGGCTGCCCGCTGAAGGAACCCGCAATGAACCCCTTGCCTGCCCTGATCGCCGCCGCAATGGCCGCCACCCCACTTGCCGCCGCCCAACCAGAGGTGGACGCGCTGATCCGCGATTTCGCCCAGCAGCCCGTGGCGCAGCGGGTGCCGGTGGCCGGCATCGCCAAGGTGCCGCCCGTGCTGGCGGCCGCCGGCGTCAGCCGTTTTGAAGTGGCCGATTGGGGCGGGCCGCCGATCCCGGTGTGGGTGCTGCGCCCGGCCACGGCCAAGGCCGATGCGCCGGTGATGTTCGTCATGCACGGCGTCGGCCGCGATGCCGATCGCTATGTTGCCGAATGGGTGGACATGGCGACGCGCGAAGGCCTGATCGTTGTGGTGCCGGAATTCACCAAGGGCGGGTTCCCCACCAACGACAATTACAGCTATGGCGCGATGTTCGCTGTTGATGGCAGCCTGCGGCCACGTTCGGCGTGGAGCTATTCTTCCATCGACGTGATCTTCGACCGGCTGGTGGCACGCGAGAAGCTGACCGCGAAAGATTATGTGCTGTTCGGCCATTCGGCGGGCGCGCAGTTCGTCCACCGCTTTGTCATGCTCGGCTTTGGCCAGAAGATGAGCCGGGCGATCTCGGCCAACAGCGGCAGCTACACCTGGCCCAGCGGCAGCAACCGCTGGCCATTCGGCGTGGGCAATCTGCCACCCGGCCTGTGGCAGCCGGACCGGGCCTTTGCCTCGCCAATGCTGATCATGCAGGGCACCGCAGATAATGATCCCAACTATCCCAGCCTGCCGCGCCAGCCCGAAGCCATGGCCCAGGGCCCACACCGCCTGGCCCGCGGCAAGGCCTTCTATGCCGCCGCGCAGGACGCGGCCAAGCAGGCCGGCGTGCGCTTTGGCTGGAGCTGCGCACTGGTGCCCGATATCGGCCACGATAATGGCGGCATGGCCCCCTATGCCATCCGCCTGCTGCGGGCCGGGCCGTTGCCCACCGGCGGCGAATGCGTGATGCAGGCCAAGATCCCGCGCTGAAATATTTTCGCAATATTCAGCCCAATATTCAGCCTTGCGAAAGCCGGCGGGTGCGACAGGGTGGCCATTCTCCCGTGAAAGGCGCTGCCTGTGTCACTCCCCCGTTCTGTCCTGCTGCTGCTGGCTGCCACGCTGGCGGGCTGCACCACCCCCAATTATGCCTCTGGCGTCGCGCCCAGCTACCCATCGGGCTATCAACCGGTGATGGGCGGTTATGCCACCGATTGGCCGGCCCAGCCCGGCGCCCAGTGGGGCCCGGAAGATGTGCCCGGCATCGAAGTGTTCCGCGAACCGCTGAGCCAATACGGCCGCTGGCTGCAATCGCCGCAGTGGGGCGTGGTGTTCGTGCCCAACGCGCCAAACGGCTGGCGCCCGTATCAGAACGGGCAATGGCTGGAAAACCGCTTCTGGCTGTCGGCCGACCCGTGGGGTTGGGCCACCGATCACTATGGCCGCTGGGGCTTTGATGAAGCCATCGGTTGGGTATGGGTGCCTGATGTGACCTGGGGGCCAAGCTGGGTCGCCTGGCGCGAAGCCGATGATGTGGTGGGCTGGGCGCCAATCCCGCCGCGCGTTTCCTGGAGCGTGGGTTTCGGCTTCGGCTCCGGCTTTGGCTATGACAATTGGAACAGCTGGTACGGCCCATCCTGGGTTTGGGTGCCGCGCAACAATCTCTATGCGCGTGGCTTTGGCGGCCGCATCTATCCGTGGAACACCGGCACCAACTGGTGGGGCCGCAGCCGCTGGCAGCATGCACCCTATTGGGGCTGGAACCAGCCGTGGGATCGCAGCTGGGGCTGGCGCGCGCCGAACCGTGGTTATGGCGGCCAGAACTTGGGCAACCAGAACTGGAGCAACAATCGCGGCTGGAACAACAACCGCAACTGGAACCGCAACGATGGCCGCTGGGACAATAACCGCGGCTGGAATCAGCCGCGTCGCGGGCAGCCAGGCAGCGTGGGCGATCGCATCGGCCGCGACATGACCGGCCAGCCGCCCCGACAGAACGGCAACGGCGGCTGGAATGGCGGTTGGAACCGGGGCCAGCGCGGCGACGGGCAGCCGGGCAACTGGAACAACGGCACCGGCCAGCCCCCCGTTGGCGGCTGGAACGGCAACCGGCCGCCACGCCGCGCCGATGCGGGCAGTGTTCCAGGTGGCGGCTGGCAGGGCCGGGCGCCGCAGGGCGGTGTGTCTGATCGTGTCGCCGGCGGCATGGCCCCACCGCCGCAAGGCGGCAACTGGCAGGCCCAGCCGCAAGGCGGAAACCGGCAGTCCCAACCGCGCGGCAACTGGCAGGCACCTCAGCAACAGGCGCAAGCCCAGCCGCAGCGGCAGCCCCGCTATGACGGTGGCCGGCCCGACCGGGGCAATGACGGCGGCGGCTGGCGTGGCCGCAACGATGGCGGCCAGCAATCGCGCGGCAACGGCCCGCGTTCCGGCAACGGCAGGAACGAACGGCCGCAGTAAGGCCTAACGATCCTGCCACCAGGCAAAGGCCGCCCGCTGCTTTTCAGACACGAAGGCGCGGGCGGCTGGCCCGGTCCAATCGGCAGGCGCATCGCGGCGGCCAACCCACCAGCCCTGGCCCGGCAGCCGATCCGATTCGCGCACCACCAGCACCGCCAGTTCCGGCTCGCCCGCGGCGCGGCCAACATCATCGATGGCGTCAAGCAGCCGGCACAGGCTGCGCATCTTGGGGCGGGAAAAGCGATAGCCCAGCGCCAGCAGCATTTCGGAATAGGAAAGGTCGCGCCCCGCCCGCGCCGCCGCGATCAGCAACGCGCGCACGTCGGGCAGATCGGCCGGGGTCACCATCACCGGCAACGATAGCGCCAGCGCAGATGACAGCAAGGCCCGCGCCTGCTAGGCCCAAGGCCATGACCGTATTTCTTCACGAAGGTGATCTTCCCGCCGGCATCCTCGCGCCCGGCCCGGTGGCCGTGGACAGCGAAACCATGGGCCTCAATCCGCACCGCGACCGGCTGTGCCTGCTGCAGATCAGCGATGGCCACAGCGATGAACATCTCGTGCGCTTTGCCCCCGGCCAGTATGACGCGCCCAATCTGAAGGCGGTGCTGGCCGATCCGGAACGCCTGAAACTGATGCACTTCGCCCGGTTCGATGTGGCGGTGATCCACCAGTTCCTGGGCGTGTGGGCCACCCCGGTATTCTGTACCAAGATCGCATCGAAACTGGTGCGCACCTACACCGATCGCCACGGCCTGAAGGATCTGCTGAAGGAAACGCTGGGCGTCGAAATCTCCAAGCAGCAGCAATCCAGTGACTGGGGCGCGGCGGAACTTTCCGATGCGCAGAAGGAATATGCCGCCAGCGACGTGCGTTACCTGCACCGCGCCCACGCCGTGCTGGAACAGCGCCTTGCCCGCGAAGGCCGCACCCACATCGCACAGGCCTGTTTCGATTTCCTGCCCACCCGCGCCGAACTCGATCTGGTTGGCTGGGACGAGCAGGACATTTTCGCGCATCTGTGAGCCGCGTGGCAGATCCCGCCGCCCTCGAATCCCGCCCGCTCTCACGCCGCCAGCAGGCCGCGTTGCCGGGCAGCGGCCATGATCGGCGCATGACCGTGCTGAAATGGGCCCTGCCGGCGTCGGCCTTCCTGATCGGCATGACCATCCTGATCTGGCCGCTGATCGGCGTGCAGGAATTTTCCTTCCTGCTGGCCAAGGATCAAGTGGCGGTGGCGCGCGAGCGGCTGCGGGTGAACCGCGCCGAATATCGCGGCAAGACCGGTGCCGGCGAAGCCTTCTCCATCTCGGCCGGCAGCGCCGTTCAGCGCAGCAGCGCCGAACCGGTGGTGGTGCTCACCACGCTCGCCGCGCGGCTGGAGGGCAAGGATGGCCCGGCCACGGTCTCCGCCCCGTCGGGCCGCTATTTCCTGGATGAAGACCGGCTGGAAGTCGCCGGCCCGGTGAAGCTGCGATCCGATGGCGGCTACACGCTGGATGCCGAAACCGTCGCCATCGATCTGAAACGCCGCACCGTAAAAACCGATGCGCCGGTTTCGGGCCGGCTGCCGATGGGGACGTTCCGCAGCAACCGCATGACCGGCGATCTGGCCGGCAATCGGGTGAGCCTGATCGGCAATGTCCACTTGCGCATCAACCAGCGCGGCGGCAGAGGATAGCCATGCGCGCGCTTCTTTTCCTGGCCCTGCTGGCCGCCACCCCGGCTGCGGCTCAACGCTTTGACAGCAATGCCCCCATTGATGTTGATGCCGGCCGTATCGACATCGCCGATGATGCCAACGAAGCCATTTTCTCTGGCGCGGTGGTGATCCGCCAGGGCAGCATGACGCTGAACGCCGATCGCGTGCGCATCACCTACAGCAAGGACAATGACGGCAACCCGCAGGTGCAGCGCCTCGACGCGCTGGGCGGCGTGCGGCTGCGGCAGGATACGATGCGCGCCACGTCGAACAGCGGCGTTTATGATGTTAACGGCAAGCTGGTGACGCTGATCGGCAATGTGAAGCTGGATCGCGGCAGCGATCATCTGGAAGGCGCCCGCGTGGTATGGAATCTCGCCACCCGCACCACCAGTTTCGATGCGCGCTCCGCCAGCAATCCCGGCGGCCGCGTCACCGGCCGCTTCACCGTTCCGCAGAAGAAGCCCTGACCGCCTTTCTGATCCCATGAACCACAACCGCTCATGCCGAGCTTGTCGAGGCACGCACGGATTGTGGCGCGTGCCTCGACAAGCTCGGCATGAGCGGGTCAGGGCTCGGGCTTAAGGACATCTTCAATCGCCGCGCGTACCTGTTCGGGGCGCTCCAGCGGCAGGAAGTGGGTGGTGCCGGGGATGCGCTCGGCGCTGATGCAGTGCGGGTGCGCCGCAAACGCTGCCAGTTCGGGATCGCGCACCGTCGATCCATGCTCGCCGGCCAGCAGGATGAACGGGCAACGCAGCTGGGCCAGCGCCGGTTCCACATTGGGTGACACGGCGCGGAAGGTTGCCGATTCAAAGGCCGGGGCGCAGGCCAGTTCCACGCCTTCATCTGTCTCCAGCAATCCGCCGGCCAGATAGGCATCAAGATCGGCATCGCTCCACGTCTGGAACACGCCGCGGCCATGGTACGCCGCGCGGGCATCGGCTCGGCTGGGAAACATCCCGCGCCGCCGGGCGGCCTGATCGGCCATGGGATTGGGGATGATCGCGCCGGCCCGCACCTCGCGCGCCACATCGAACGGCAGCATCGGCGGATCGAGCAGCACCAGCCCTGCCACACGTTCAGGGAGCATCGCCGCCGCCAGCAGCGACACGGTCGCCCCCATCGAATGGCCGGCCAATATCCACGCGCTGCCGCAGTCGATCACGTCCAGCAACTGGCCCAGATCATGCGCGAAATCCTCCCAACTGGTCAGGTGCGCCGGATCACGGTCCAGCCCGGTAAAGCCATGCCCGCGCGCATCGCTGATGGTGATGGCAAACCGATCCGCCAGCGGGGCCAGCACGGCCTCGTAAAGCTGGGCGTTCATACCGGTGGCATGGGCGAAGTGCAGGCGCGGGCCTGAACCGCCTTGAAGTGCCGAGACCGGCCCGGCCGAGGTAGAGATGGTGATACGGTTCATCGGCCCTCGATAGCAGGGCCAAGGGCTTCAGCCAGTGCGCCCTTTTGCCAGCCAGCGCGAAAGGATGGCGCTGTTCCTCATCAGCAGCGCCGGATCGCGGGCATCGGGCGCGGTCATGATGGCGGTATCGAGCACCGTGTCGAGCGGGCTGGGTGCCCTTGATTCGGGTAGGCTGGCGCATAGGCGAACGATCATCTTGCCAGCCAGCGCCGCGTTGCCGTGCATCACCGCCATGATGTCGGTCACATCAACATCTGCGCCGTCGTGCCAGCAATCGAAATCCGTCACCATGGCGACCAGCGCGTAGGGCAGCTCTGCCTCGCGCGCCAATTTGGCTTCCGGCATCGCCGTCATGCCCACAAGATCGCAGCCCCAGCTTTGATGCAGACGGCTTTCGGCGCGGGTGGAAAAGGCCGGGCCTTGCATCGCCAAATATGTTGCGCCGCGATGCACGGTGCCGCCAACTGCCGCCACCGCATCGGCGGCCAGTGCGGAAAGCCGCGGGCAGATCGGATCGGCCATCGGCACATGCGCCACGAGCCCGGTTTCGAAAAAGGTGGAAGGCCGCCCCCTGGTGCGATCGATGAACTGATCCACCACAACGAAATCGCCCGGCGCCATGCCCGCGTTCATCGACCCAACCGCCGACACCGCCAGCACATCGGTGCAGCCCAGCCGCTTCAGCGCATCGATATTGGCGCGGACGTTCAACTGATGCGGCGGGATGCGGTGGCCACGGCCATGGCGGGGCAGGAAGCAGACGTCCACGCCGGCAATGCGGCCAGTGAGGATGGCATCAGACGCTGCGCCCCACGGCGATTCCACCTGCACCCAGCGCGCCTCCTCCAGCCCGTCGATCGCATAGAGGCCAGAGCCGCCGATGATGCCGATCTTCCAGCTCAAAGGCTTGCCCGCCGCGCATCAATGGCCCAGCGTTCCAGCGTGCCATCTTCATCCGCCACGAAAAACGCATCGTGCAGCGCCATGGTGGGATCGACATGGCCAGGCTGCAGCCAGACGAAATCACCCTCCCCCACCCCATTCGGTGGCACGATCGCGCCATGTTCATCGCCCATGGGCCTGTAAGCACTGCCCGCCGGCAGCACGACCCGGCTGAGCGGCCCATTGGAATGCAGCGCCTTGTGCCCGGCATCGCAGGTCACGTGGCTTTTGTGCTGGGCGGACACCACGCTGGCCGCCAGAAACAGCGCTGGCGCAAACGGCAGATCGCCCAGATCGCCATATTCCACATCCATCACCGCATAGCTGCCGGGCTGCAATTCGGTATAGACGCCCGCCGCAAGATCCAGGTGGGCCGTCCCGGTGCCGCCACCGGTCACCTGCCCCGGCGCAAGGCCGGCGGCCCCCAGCTCAGCGACCAGTTCCCGCAGCCGCGCCGTCCATGCCGCATGCGCCGCCGCCCGCTCGGCGGGCATCAGGTGCTGATGATGCCCGCAATAAGCCTGAATGCCGGCATAGCGCAGGCCCTTGGTGCCGGCAATCAGCGCCGCCAGCGTCGCCGCTTGCTCTGGCGCCACCCCGGCGCGCGCCATGCCAGGATCAACATCCACATAGGCATCCAGCACCACGCCCGCCGCCAGCGCCGCCGTCGCCGCTTCACGCGCTTGCGCTTCACTGTCGATCACCGCGCCCACCCGCGCCACGCGCGCCAGCGCCGCCAGCCGCAGCCAGCCCCATGCCGGCACCGGCGCTGTCACCAGCACATCGGGGATGCCGCCATGCACGAAAGCCTCGGCCTCGCCCACCGTCTGGCAGCACAGGCCCACCGCGCCCAGGCGCATCTGTTCCCGGCCCATCGCGCTGCACTTGTGCATCTTGCCATGCGCGCGCAGCCGCACGCCCTTTTCGGTGCAGGCCGCCTGCATGGCCGCCAGATTCGCCATCATCACTGCGCGCCGCACCACCAGCACCGGTGTGATCGGCGGTTTCACGCGGGCAAGGAGTTCGGAAAGCGGTTGCATGGGGCAAACTTGCCGTGCCCGGCGGATTGAGTCAAAGAGCGCGACGAACAGGGCCGCGCATTACGGAGACTCCATGTCCATTCAACCTGTGGTGATCATCACCGGCGCTTCGTCGGGCGTGGGCCTGTGGGCCGCCAAATCGCTGGCCGATCGGGGCTGGCTGGTGATCATGGCCTGCCGCGATCTCGCCAAGGCCGAACGCGCCGCCGTTGAAACCGGCATCCCGGCCAGCAATCGCCGCCTCCTGCACATCGATCTGGGTAATCAGGCCAGCGTGCGCAAATTCGTGGACGAATTCCACGCGACTGGCCTCGCGCTTGATGCGCTATTGCTCAATGCCGCCGTCTATCTGCCGCGCCTGGAAGAACCGATGCGGTCCCCGGAAGGCTATGAAATCAGCGTCGCCACCAATTATTTCGGTCACTTCCTGCTGGCCCATCTGCTGATCGACGATCTGAAGAAAGCCAAGGGCCGCCTGCCCTCGCCACCCCGGCTGATCACGCTGGGCACGGTGACCGCCAACAGCGAGGAATTCGGCGGCAAGATCCCGATCCCGGCGCCGGCCGAACTGGGCAATCTTGCGGGCCTGGAGGCCGGCTTCAAGGCACCCATCGCCATGATCGACGGCAAGCCGTTCAAGCCCGGTAAGGCCTACAAAGACAGCAAGCTCGCCTGCATGATCATGAACCGCGAATTCCACAAGCGCTGGGCTGACACCGGCATCGTGTTCAATACACTCTACCCCGGTTGCGTCGCCGATACCGCCCTATTCCGCGAGACTCCGCCCGCCTTCCAGAAGATTTTCCCCTGGTTTCAGAAGAACATCACCAAGGGTTATGTCTCCCAGCCACTGGCCGGTGAACGCACCGCGCAAGTGATCGCCGATCCTGCCTTCGCCAGCCAATCGGGCGTGCACTGGAGCTGGGGCAACCGCCAGAAGGAAGGCCGCATGCCGTTTGCGCAGCCGCTGTCAGCGCGCGGGACGAACGAGGCGCGCAACGAACGACTGTGGGACTTGACGATGAAGGCGGTGGGGCTGGCGGCCTGAACCGCCAGCCGCTCGCTCAGCGGCGATAGAAGCCGATCGAGGCATCCAGCTCGCCATAACGGCGGGTCAGATAACTGCGCTGTTCGGCGCTGTAACCAGTGCGGCCATAGGCAGCGTCCAAGCGCTGCAGATCGCCCATCTGGGCGCGCATCTGCACGGCCTGGGCCGCATTCATCCGGCCGGCACGCTGGGCCGCCTGCAATCGCGTTTCCATCTGGGCCCAACGCTGAATGTTGCGATCATTGCCGAAACCGCTGGCCAGCATGCCGCCCATCCGGCTGTCGATCTGGGCATAACGCGCGCGCAGATCGGCATCCTCGCGGGCATCGATCCCGTCATACTGGTAACGCTGTTCCAACTTGCCCAGGGCGCGCCAATCCATCCGCAGCCGGGTGGCGTTGGCCTGGCTGATGCTGCGATTGCGCACGGCCTCGCTCAGGCGCTGTTCGAACAGGCCGTTCTGCTGCGCCAGCGGCTGCCAGCGATCGTCATTCTGGGTTCCGGGCTGGCCGGCGTACTGGCCATTATTCTGGCCGCCATACTGGCCATTATTCTGGTTCTGATAGCCCACCCGCTGCGACAGCGCGCGATACCGCGTGCGCAGATCTTCGCGCTGCTGCGGCTGCATCGGGCCCCCTGCGGAATATTGCGCCTCACGGCTCACGATATCCTCATATTCGCGGCGCATCTGATCGGCTTCGTAACGGCTCAGCGCACCATCGCGCACGGCGGCATCAATGCGCGCGTCAAGCTGCGCGCGGCGCTGTTCAAACGGCCGGCGGCCCTGGTTCCAATCGGAATCCAGCGTCTGTTCGGCGGCCTGGTTGTTGCCAAACACGTTGCCAAACAATTGTTCGAGGAAATTGCCCTGTGGCGCCTGATTTTGCTGCTGCGCTGAAGTAGCGGAGGCAACAAGCAAAGCGGTGGCAGCGGCAGCATGAAGAAAATGGATTTTCATTGTGAATTATGCCCTTGAAAAGAGGCAAATTGCTAGTTTGCCCCTCCCCATCGCATATTATAGCTGAACAACACACAACCAAATTTAATGTTTTTCGCCTGGTCCCGGTACAAGCCCATAGCGCGCCACCAATTTCCACACATGTGGCGGTATCATATTCTTCATCATTGCAGGGGCTTCGCGGCGCAGGTGCAGGATGGTTTCAATCGCTTTCATCTCCACACGGGTGCGAGCGAATTCCTTGCCCTTGGGGCCGACCAGCGGCATCAACTTGCCCACCAGTGGCCGGATGAACTTCGGCATCCGACGCAGCGGCAGCCCACCGGCAGCGCGTTCGGTGTTGGCCATGAAGCCCTTCACCGGCCCGGCGCGCTTGCTGCCGTCGGGTTTCCCGTTGTCATCCGGCTCGCTTAGCGCCACCTCGTCACCGAGCAGGCCGAGAAGTTCGGCGCCGCGATCATTGCGGATCAGCAGCCACTGCTCGCCGGTGCCGCCCATATAGCCCACGGTTATATCCGCCAGGCTGTTGGTGTAATCCACGCAGGTGCGGCAGGTGAGCGGGAAGAAGTCCGGTCGCAGATCAGACAGCGGCAGCATCAGAAACGGCACCTCACGCTTCTTGCCGTCCTCGAACCGCAGCTCGACGTGGTAATTCGCCTTGAATTCCAGATAGGTGATGCTGTCCGGCTTGTCCGAAAGCAGCGCCAGGAATTCGTGGAAGTTTTCGGTCGTCGTGTTGTCGCTGCACGGTGTGCCGATCACGTAAATCCGCTCGAACCCAAGCTTTGCCTCCAGCCGGCGCAGCGCGTGGATCTGGCAGGGGATGCCGATGATGCCGATGCGCTTGAAGCGGGCGGCCCGCGCCGGCTCCAGCAGTGCCAGCAGCGGCGCGTAACCCATGCGCATGCCGCGCACCTGGGCCATGGCTTCGGCCTTTGTCACCATCACCGGCCGCGGCTTCCACTTGTCATCGGGGTCGGGCGCCATGGTCAGGATGGCATCCACCGCGCCGGTTTCCAGCAACCGCTCGCCCAACCGGCTGGTGATGCCCGTCCATTGCGCGCCTGCGCTGGGCTGTTTCAGCCGGGCTTTCGCCATCCGCTGGAACGGGCCGAAGAACAGCTCATCGGGGCGCGATTCATCGCGGGCGCGGCCATGCACGGCCGCTTCCATCGCGGCATAATCCGGCTTGATGAACTGGCAGGCGGTGCCGCAATCGGTGGGGGTGGACGAGCGCGACACGCCGCAATCGGTGCACAGCCCGCGCGGAGCGGCGGGCGCAAATTCGGGCGCAATCAGGCCGGTTTCAGTCACTTGAATCCCCACGATAAACGGCACCCCTGCCTGACACGGCTGTTAGCGGCTTGCCCATCACATCCGCAAGGGGGACGCATAGCCCGTCAATTCCAGATAGCCGCGCCCGCCTGGCACGGTGACAGCGCCTTCCCAGTACACCGGCCCGCCGCTCATCCGGCTGTCGAGCTCCTGATCCGCCATCATCGGCGTCACCGGCAGTTCGCGCCATGCGCCGCCAACGCGCAGCGCCACCACCGGCCGCACCGGCCAGCGCGCCTTGCTGCGCGGGCTTTGCCACCAGCCGCCCGCCTGCCAGCGCACGTCATCCGGCTTCAATACGCTCAGCACGCCATCCTTGCCGCGATGGCTGCCGCCGGCCCAAAGCGCGCCGCCTTTCCCATCGCGCATGCGGAACAGGGTAACGGCGCTGCCATCCTCCATGTTCAGCCCCAGCCAGTCCCAGCCCACGGCCTTGGGGTTCATCAGCGTCGAAGACCATTCACGATCCAGCCACGCCGTGCCGGTTACCGCCTGCCCGTCCAGCCGACCTGATACGGCAAGATGTGGCCAGCTGTAATAATGGCTGGCCTCGCTCAGCACCGGCCCCTTGCGGCTGAAGCCCCCCTCGCCTTGCAGGATCACGGGCTGCGTGGGCGTGAAGGCCAGATCAAAGGCAAAGCCATCCCCGGCCAGTTTCGCGTGCAATTTGCCATCCTTGCCGCGCCACAGCCGCCAATCGTCCAGCGTCACATCCATGTCGCCCACCCGCGCATTGGCCAGGCCAAAGCCGGCGCGGGCAATGCGGGCGGCGTGGCGCAGCTTGCCGTGCGTCGGATCGGCCAGCGCGGCATGCGCAAAGATCACCTGGCGCGGCACGAACGCGGAAGGATTCTGCGTGTCGAGATCGGGCCGCGTGCGGAAGAAGGTGATCTGGAACCCCTTCCTGCCCTGCGCCGTGTTCAGCCAGCCGGTGACATACCACCATTCGGTGCGGAAATCGGGATGCGCGCCGTGATCGGCCGGAAAGCGCAGCGGCACACCCGGCCGCACCGGCGCAAACGTCGCCGCCAGCAGCAAGGGCGCCAGCAACAGGAGCAGAAGCCGCATCACCAATCCGCCCGCACGGCCAGCAAGGCACGTTTGCCCAATGCCCGCCGCCCGGCCACCACCGCCGTACCGCCGGCACACGCCACAAGGGCCGCCACCAGCCCGGCCAGCAGCGGCCACGGCAGCGCCAGATCCATCGTCCAGTGGAAGCTTTGCGGGTTGACCACGCGCACCAGCACCAGTGCCATCACCAACCCCAGCGACAGGCCCGAAAGCGCCCCAATGAACCCCAGCCCGGCGCCTTCCAGCCCCAACATCTGCAATATCTGGCGGCGCGGCACGCCCACATGGCGCAACATGCCGAACTCGCGCATGCGTGCCAGCACCTGCGCCGAAAAGCTGGTCGCCACCCCAATCAGCCCGATGATGATGGCAATGGCTTCCAGCGCATAGGTGACGGCGAAACTGCGATCGAAAATGGTCAGCGCCACGGCCCGCATCTCCGCCGGCCGGCCGAACTGGGCCTGGCCCTGCACGGCCACCGGCAGCGCCTGCTGCAAAGCGTCCTGCACCGCGCGTGCGTCGGCACCGGGCTTCAGATCAAAGGCGGCCTCCGTTGCGGTCGCATCGCCGGTGAAGCGGCGATAGTCCGCAAGCGGCAGGACAATCGCCCCCCATTGCCGGGCATAATCACGCCAGGTGCCGGCCACGAACAGCCGGCGCGGCACACCACCGATCACCAGTTCATGCACCTCACCATGTTGCCAGCCATAAAGCCAGGCCAAAGGTTCCGAAATCAACGCGCGGGTGGTGCCGGGGGGCGTTGGCGCATCGGTTTGCGCAATCAACGGCACCGATGCATGGCCGCCCTGCGCCATCACCGCCACCGCTGGCCGCGCCGGATCAATCCGCACCGAAATCACCCGCTGGAACCGCACATGCGCCAGCCCCGGCACCGCCGCCAGCCGCGCCTGGGCCTGGGGATCAAGCCCGCCCGCCTCTGCCCCTTCCAGATGGAGATAAAGATCAGACGGCAGCACCGCGACCAGCCAATCATCCACGCTTTGCCGGAAGCTGGCGACCATCACCGCCATCGCCACCATCAGCGCGGTGGACGCCACAATACCCGACAGCGCCAAGCCCGCCGCCTGCGGCACGCCCCACAGCCGCCGCACTGCCAGATCGAGCGGCAGCCAGGCGCTGCCAGCCCTCGCCAGCGGCGCCAGCAGCAGCCGCGCCAGCGCCGGCATCAACGCCACCCCACCCGCCAGCAACAACGCCATCGCGGCATAGCCCAGCAGCGGCAAACCAAACACCGGCGGCCCCAGCGCCGCCAATCCGCCCGCCGCCAGCAGGGCAAGGCTGGGCCAGCCGCGCGGGGCCTTGGCTGGATCGGGGGCATCGCCCAGGCCCTTCAGCGCCTGCGCCGGGGCCGTGCGGGCGGCGGCCAATGCAGGCGAAATGCTACCGGCCAGCGCCGTCGCCAGGCCCAGCCCGCCAAACAGCAGCGCCGCCGGCAGATCAAAGCCCAGCCGCGCCTGCGTTCGGCTGAAATAGCCGCCGCCCAGATCGCCGCCGAACCGCTCCACCACCAGGGTCGCCAGCCCATAGCCCAGCGCCACGCCGATCACGGCGCCGGCCACCCCCAACAGCAGGCCCTCGCTCAACAACTGCCGCACCAACCCGGCGCGCGGCAGGCCCAGCACGGCGAGCAGCGCAAACTGCGGCCGCCGCCGCGCCACGCTCAAGGCTTGCGCCGACCACACCAGGAAACCACCGGTGAGCAGCGCCACCAGCGCCAGCATGCCCAGGTTTACCCGGTAAGCACGGCTCAGTGCGTCGGCGCGGCTGGCTTCGGCTTCCGGCGTCGCCAGCACGGCATCCGCCGGCAGCGCCGCCTGCACCGCCGCGCGCACGCCAGCACCATCAACCAATTTCAGATCAAGCCGGTGCAGCCGCCCCATCTGGCCAAAGCGCCACTGGGCTTCGGAAATGTCGATCACCGCGATCTGGGCTTCATCGCCCGCCGCCGCCAGCCAGCCCATGACCGTAAAGCGCGCCTGCCGCCCGGCCGCCGTCAGCGTGAAGGCGTCGCCCGGCTGCAACCCGGTGGCGTGCTGCAACGCCGGCGAAAGCCAAACGGCATCGCCAGCCCAAGTCGGGCGGCTGCCCACACCCGATTGGCCGGCGCGCGACAGGCCCACCAGCCCCGGCGTCACCGCCATCGCCCGCAGCGGATCAAGCCCGATCAGCGTGAAGCGGCCGCCGTTCGCCTGTGATCCCGGACGCGCCAGCTTTCCCCAGCTGGCCGGCATTTCCACCACCGGGCTGATCGCCTGCACCTGGGGCAACCGCGCCAGCCTGGGATACAGCCCCTCATCCAGCCCCGCCGCCGATCGGCTGCGCACCGCCACATCGGCCCGGCCCTGCACGCTCGCCACCGCGCGGCCGAAACTGGCCAGCGCCGCGCTGTTGACCAGGTGGACGGCAAAGCCCAGCGCCACGCCCACTGCAATCGCCAGTATGGCCAAGCCCATCCGCACCGGATGCGCGCGCCATTCGCCAGCGATCAGCCAGCGGGTTGGTACCCAATTCTGCATCAAGCCGGAACGAGGCCGTTGGCCGAAAGCCGCAACACGCGATCGGCTGCTGCCGCCACCATGTCGCTGTGGGTGACGATCAGCACCGCCGCCCGGCGATCACGCGCTTGTGCCAGCAGCAAATCGAGAATGCGCCCCGCGGTTTCCGGATCAAGATTGCCGGTCGGCTCATCGGCCAGCACCAGGCCGGGGCGATGCACCAGCGCGCGGGCAATGGCGACGCGCTGCAACTCCCCGCCCGACAGCACCGCCGGCCAGTCACCACCGCGCCCCGCCAAGCCAACCTCAGCCAAGGTCGCCTCCGCCCGGGCCAGTGCATCGGCGGCGTTCATGCCCGCCAGCAGGCACGGCAGCGCAACGTTGCGCGCCAGGGAAAGGTGCGGCAGCACGTGAAAGGCCTGGAACACAAAACCCAGTGCCGACGCACGCAGCTTCGCCCGCTCCGGCTCGGCCAGCGCCGCCACGTTGCGGCCACCGATCAGCACCTCGCCGGCATCCGCCGCGTCCAGCCCGGCAATCACGTTCAGGAGAGTCGATTTGCCCACCCCGGATTCGCCGGTGATCGCCACCACCTCGCCCGGCGCCAGCGCGATGTTCACGCCCGAAAACAGGCTGCGCCGCCCGCCAGCGGCCAGCGGTACGGCACGGGCAAGTCCGGTGGCCGCCATCACAGGCGCAGCCACCGCCGGGGGGGCAGAGGGAATTTCGGGTCGCATGATCGGGCTTTAACCCAGTCTGCCCGCGATGTTAGCCCGGTGTGGCACCATGCCCACCCGGCGCTGCCTCACCCCTGCTTGGCGGACAAATTTCTTGGGCCGGCAATTCTCTTTGGCTCAGGTAGTAGGCGTTCAAGCCCATCCCAATCTTGCCAACCAGACCACGTAGGTTTGCGAGCAGTAAGTCTCGGATCGCGAAAAGCAACTTGACCAAGAGTGAATCGCTCGCGCCCATAATTGCAAACGGCGCACGTAACGAGGATGTTTTCCATCGTCGTCATGCCGCCCCGTGCATGAGGTTCAACGTGATCATACTGTAACCACATTGCTTCGAGCGCGAAGTGCTGCATTCTCGGTTTGTTATTTTGATCCCATCTCACCGCTATAGGATAGATTTGCGAAAGGGCTTTTCTGACTTCGACTCGAACAAGCGGGATCGCACAAAACTGGCAATGAAAACCGTCCCTCGCTACAAGGGCTCTCTTCATCGGTTGGGTTGCATCACGAAGCTGATGCCTCTGACTTTCTGGAACAATCGGCGCCGTACCAATTTTCGCCTCTATGCCGGGAACCTTGTTCTTCTGCGGTGTAAACCAAATTGAGCTAGTCCAATCACCAATGCGTTCCATGTCTGCTGCAACGAGCAGTTCTTCCGCTTCGCTAAATCTTCCCGCGTGGTGAGCACTCACGGCTCGGTCCAGTAACGTGGCCGCTTCGAAAATCTCGGGAATCGGATCACGAAAACAGTCCCGTAGCCCATCAGGGCCGATCTGACTGGAAACCATGCGCCCTCCCTCACGCCTGTTTGGCGAACAGATTTTCCGGGTTGCGCATCGCCTTGAATTCGAGCGCGTTGCCGGCTGGATCGAACAGGAAGAAGGTGCCCTGCTCGCCGGGCTTGCCGGCAAAGCGCACATGCGGTTCCATTTCAAAGGCCAGGCCGGCGTGCTTGATGCGGGTCGCCAGCGATTCCCAGCCGGCCCAATCCATCACCAGGCCGAAATGCGGCACTGGCACGCTGTCGCCATCCACAGGGTTGCGGTGGATCGCCGATTTCGGGGCCTTGTGCACCACCAGCTGGTGGCCGTGGAAATCGAAATCGATCCAGGTTTCCGAAGACCGGCCTTCGGGGCAGCCCAGCACGGCGCCATAGAATTGGCGGGCGGCTGCAAGATCATCAACCGGGATGGCAAGGTGGAAGGGGTTCATGCGGCGTCTCCGTGATCGCGAGCCAGAGTGTGAGCGCGGGCCAGCAATTGGCGGCTGGCCTGGGCAATGGGGCCGCCATCGGTGGCCAGCAAGGGGTGATCGGCGGGCAGCAGCGGCAGTTCGGGGCAATCGATCGGCCCCAGTGCCGTCACCTCGCCATCATGCCTTGGATCAAGCAACCAGTTCATCACCGCCAACAGCCGGGTGGAGACGTCCAGCGCCTCCATCGACGCGGCCAGTCGCGGCTGCGGCGGCAATTCCTCGCGCCACAGCCGGCCCGGCCCGTCAAACCAGCGGCGGGCGGCTTCGGAAACGGCAATGGTATCGCGATACAGCGCATCGAGATGATCGCGCAGCGGCACCACGCGCCGCGCCTTGCGCCCTCTTGAAACCGCACCAACGCTGCCCAAATTGAAATTGCCGACGCTGCCAGAAGGGGCGTCGGCGCCTCCCGGCCCATCGTGGGCGGGATCAACGGCATCATTGCTTGAAGAGGATTTTGCCATGCGTGGATTTGATATATCTCCCTTGCTGCGTTCGTCCATCGGTTTCGAAAATCTGAACCGATTGGTGGAACTGGCCGGGCGCGTCGAACCCGGCGACGCCTACCCCCCGTACAATATCGAGAAGTTGGGCGACGGCGCCTATCGCATCCAGATGGCGGTGGCCGGTTTCGGCCGCCATGAACTGGACATCACGGTGCAGGAAAACATGCTGATCGTGGTGGGCCAGGCCGCGCCGGAAGCCGATGCCAAGGAACGCCTGTTCCTGCATCGCGGCATCGCCAAGCGCGCCTTTGAACGCCGCTTCCAGCTGGCCGATACCATCAAGGTGACCGGCGCCGGATTCGAGAACGGCCTGCTCAATATCGAGCTGGTGCGCGAGATTCCGGAGCACAAGAAGCCGCGCAAGGTAGAGATTGGCGCTGCAGTCGATCCGCTGACCGTGACGGCCGAAACCCGCCTCGCCGCCGAATAATCAGCCGCCTTCACGCAAAGAGATCCGCTCAGGCTGAGGCTGTCGAAGCCGGCTCTACAAGCCCGTGCTTCGACAAGCCCGTGCCTCGACAAGCTCGGCATGAGCGGGTTGCCGCGTGTTCGGCGGGTTTAGCCCCTCAGGACTTTCCGGCGCTCCACGCGGAACCGTTTCAGTTCCTCGGCGGGCGCCGGCCAGTCTGGATCGGCGCGGGCGGCGGCGGCATAATCGTCCATCGCTTCCTTCAGCTTGCCGGCCACTTCCAGCGCCTGCGCCCGCGCGAAGAACGCCCGCGCCGGCTCTTTCGGCCCGATTTCGATCCCGTGGCTGATCAATGCCACCGCTTCGGCTTCGCGGCCGGGCTGGCGGGCCAGCACGACGCCCTTGTTGATCCAGGCTTCGGCAAGGCCCGGGGCAGAGCGGATGGCCAGATCGAAATCGCTTTCCGCCTTGTCCAGCTTGCCGGCGCGCAGCAGGGCGATGCCGCGGTTCATCAGCATGGCAAGGCGCTGCGGCGCCGGCAGATCGGGCTGGCGGATGGCTCTGTCACAGCGGCCGAGTTGGGCGCGGCTTGGCCGGTCAGATTCGGCGGCTTCCCGGCACGGCGCGGCCAACCCGTCATCACCGCTGGCCTCCTGCGCGCGTAGCGGTACGGCTGCCAGGCAGAGCAGGATCAGCAACCAGCGCACCCCATGCCCCCTGTCAGGCGATGATGTCGGGGATCAACAGATCCTCGAGCATGGTGATTTCGTCCTTCAGCAGCAGCTTCTTCTTCTTGAAGCGTTGCAACTGGATCATGTCGGGCATGGGCAGCAGGCGCAGCGCCTCGATCGCGGCATCAAGGTCGCGGTGATCCTGCTTCAGCATCTCGATCCGGTCGCGGATCTCGACTTCATCCACCGTAAAGGCTCCTTCACCGCTGTGCCTGCGGCAGCGGGTCTGTTCCCCTGCGTTAACCGTTCTTGATATCGGCCGGCAAGGGGGCAGTCGCCCTGCGACGAAATCATGCCAAACCGGCGATGAATTTCTGTTTCAGGCATGGACAGGACGGCTTGAACATGAT